>JFJP01046022.1_pt1 | contig 11361 bp, 11 predicted proteins | sample 431651 | NCBI WGS metagenome assembly JFJP01 (sample SAMN02602958, study PRJNA72255) | Microbial mat metagenome, whole genome shotgun sequencing project. | biome: fresh water; feature: sink hole; material: water; isolation source: purple microbial (photo- and chemosynthetic) mats found in... | reverse complement strand
ATATGAGCAATATTGATTAAATCCGCTTTTATACCTTTCTCATTGGCAATTTTAGCCACCCATTGGGCAACATTGGCTGAATTCCCAGTGCCAGAGAAATAATAAACGATTAATTTTGATAATTGTGACATTGCAAACAGTATTGTGCTCTGATTTCAAATTGGTTACAAATATAAATAAAAAAACTAAGAAATTATATCGCAAAGCAGCACTCCAGCCTAAGGAGATTTTATTTACCGAAACTATGGAAGGATTACGTTCGGGGTAGTTTTATGCTTTGACTGTTAAGATGTAGACTAAAAACATAGGTTCTCTGTTTTTGGATAATAAAAAAAAACAGCTACATTTTCATGTAACTGTTTTTTTGTGGCGTCACCAGGAATCGAACCGGGGACACAAGGATTTTCAGTCCTTTGCTCTACCAACTGAGCTATGACGCCTTTTGCTAAGCGGGTGCAAATATACGGTGTTTTTTTTAATCTGCAAGCGGTGTTGCAAAAAAAATATATAAAATGTGTGCTTCAGATTTATTTTTCTAATTTGGAAATGTTATAATGTTTTGTTTTTGATTGGAATAGCTTTTGTTTTAAATAGTAGATATTTCAAAAAAAAATATCAACTATTTAAAAAGTATTACGTTATTTGGATTTAAACCAATATCATCAATTTCATAATTAAATGTTCCATCTTTTTTAAAACAAAATAATTTGCCCTTAACTGTATATGAAAGTGCATCAGTTATATACACATTACCATTTGTGGGATGTACTGCAATTCCAAAGGGTCTTTCAATTTCAGTATTATCAACAATAAAATTTTCGGAAATAATTTTCTCTGTTTTGCAATCGAATGTTTTTACCCAATAATTGTTAGTTATATAATCAAAATGATATAAAAATGCTGTATCATTGTGAATTGTGAAATTTACTACTGGTAAATTATCAAACGATTGGATTACTTCATCCGTTTTGCTGTCAATACGTTGCAAAAGCGGTTTTATGTTGCCATTATTACCTCTCGAAACCAAATAAATATCACCCTCGCTGTCTGTTTCTAACTTAAATGGATTCAGACCAACAGTGATTTTTTTTATTTCAGTAAAAGTAGAAAGGTTTATAACAGAAACAGTTTTATCATAAGTTGGCATGTTTAAGCCACCAGAATTGGATACGTATAATTTTGTATTTGCAACCGTTATTCCGTCTGGATTTTGACCACATTTTATGGTTTTTTCTACAGCAAAAGTGTTTATATCAATACGCGAAACTGTGCCGTCGAAAGAGCAAACATAGGCTTTGTTTTCGAAAAAAGTAATAAATCGAGGTTGGCGTCCTTTTCCCAATTCGTCGAAAATTGGAATGCGTCGTATGGATATGCCAGTTTCCAAATCGACGACCTCAACCTGTGATGACACATTTACAACTACCCACAACTTATTTCCGTTTATTTTCATGTCATTCCCTGTGTCGCCTAATCCACGACTATTTTGGAATGAGAATATATCAGATTTTACAGTTTTCTTGTCAAAATTGATAAAACATAAAGTGCTATTGTTCATGTTAAATAAACCTTCGGAGAGCACATACATTTTTCCTGTTTCCAAAATATTATTGGGTAGATTTGTTGGAGTATCTACATCTCGCATATCGTTGCACGAACAAATAAAGATGCAAGTTGTTATGTTGAAAACAATATTAATTATTGATTTTTTAGGGAATTTTACGAACATACATTGAAAATTTAATACCGCAAAAATACAATTTTTTAATCGAATTTGGGCTATGTATTTTCATATTCACATTATTATTGATAATCCAAATAGTGAATTTTAAAGGCTGAGTCTGAATTTTATTATTCATCTTTTTTTTGTATTTTTGCAAACCAAAAAATAAATAGAAGTAAATTACAAATGAATAATATCCGCAATTTTTGTATTATTGCCCATATTGACCACGGAAAAAGTACCTTGGCCGACCGCCTTTTAGAATTTACTAACACAGTAGCTGGAAAAGAGATGCAAGCCCAAGTGCTTGATAATATGGACTTAGAACGTGAACGTGGTATCACTATTAAAAGTCACGCCATACAAATGAATTACAAATTCAATGGCGAAGATTATGTATTTAATTTGATTGATACTCCGGGACACGTAGATTTTTCGTACGAAGTGTCTCGATCAATTGCCGCTTGCGAAGGTGCATTGCTTATAGTAGATGCCACGCAAGGTATTCAGGCTCAAACAATTTCGAATTTGTATATGGCACTTGAACATGATTTGGAAATAATTCCAATTATGAACAAGATGGACATGGACAATGCCATGCCCGAAGAAGTTGAAGATCAGATTGTTGAATTATTGGGCTGTAAACCCGAAGAGATTTTACGTGCCAGTGGAAAAACAGGATTAGGTGTAGCTGATATTTTGGAGGCCATTGTAACGAGAGTTCCTGCACCAATTGGTGATCCTTCAGCGCCTTTACAGTGTTTAATTTTTGACTCCGTTTTCAACTCATTTCGCGGTATTATTGCATATTTCAAAATTGTAAATGGTACCATTAACAAGGGAGATAACGTAAAGTTTGTGAATACCGAAAAGGAATATTTTGCGGATGAAATTGGGGTGTTGAAACTTGAAATGTCGCCAACAAAAACCTTGAGTGCTGGCGATGTAGGTTATATTATTTCTGGTGTAAAAACCTCTAAAGAAGTAAAAGTTGGAGATACCATAACACATGTAAAAAGACCCTGCTCTGGAGCAATTGATGGCTTTGAAGAAGTAAAACCGATGGTGTTTGCTGGGTTATATCCTATTGAAACAGAAGATTTTGAAGATCTAAGGTCATCGATAGAGAAATTACAATTGAATGATGCCTCGTTAACTTTTGAGGCTGAATCTTCGGTAGCATTAGGTTTTGGCTTTCGGTGTGGATTTTTAGGAATGCTACATATGGAAATTATTCAGGAACGCCTCGATAGGGAGTTCGATATGAATGTTATTACCACAGTTCCTAACGTTTCGTATAAAGTTTATACCAATAAGGGCGATTTAATTGAAGTTCACAACCCTTCTGGATTACCCGATATTATGGCAATAGATAGAATTGAAGAGCCTTTTATTCGTGCTTCAATAATTACTCGCACCGATTATATTGGTCAAATTATGACTTTATGTTTGGGTAAACGAGGTGAACTGATCAAACAAAATTACATTTCAGGAAATCGAATGGAATTGATTTACGATTTGCCATTGGGCGAAATTGTTTTTGATTTTTACGACCGACTTAAAAGTATTTCAAAAGGATATGCTTCTTTCGATTATCATATGCATGGTTTCCGTCCTTCAAAACTTATTCGTTTAGATATTTTACTTAATGGTGAACCAGTTGATGCTTTATCGTGTTTAATTCACGTTGACAATGCAGTGCCTTTGGGAAAACGAATGTGCGAAAAACTTAAAGAGCTTATCCCTCGTCAGCAATTCGACATTGCAGTTCAAGCCGCCATTGGTGCTAAAATTATTTCTCGCGAAACAATTAAAGCTGTGCGTAAAGATGTAACAGCAAAATGTTATGGTGGTGATATTAGCAGAAAACGTAAGTTGCTGGAGAAACAGAAGAAAGGGAAAAAACGCATGAAACAGATTGGTAATGTGGAAGTTCCACAAAAGGCGTTTTTAGAGGTTTTGAAATTGGATTGATCTCAATACCAAGATTTTTTATAAAAAAGTTGTAATAATTACAATTTTTTATATCTTTGTGTTTAAATAAAGAAACAATAAATTACAAAAAAACATATTTACATGTCAGAACTAGTTGGACATATCTCGCAAATCATTGGTCCTGTTGTGGACGTTTTCTTTGATTTGAAAGGTAGGGATGAAATCAAATTACCAGCCATTTACGATGCATTAAGCATAGATCGAGGTAACGGGAAAAAGCTTATTGTAGAAGTTCAGCAGCACATTGGCGAAAATACAGTTCGTACTGTGGCAATGGATTCTACTGATGGATTAAGTCGTGGATTAAAAGCCTTTGCTATTGGCACTCCCATAACCATGCCCGTTGGCGATCAAGTTAAAGGGCGCTTAATGAATGTGATAGGCGAGTCGATAGATGGTATGAAATCGTTAGATAAATCTGGATCATACCCCATTCATCGTGAACCACCAAAATTTGAAGACTTAACCGTAACTGAAAGTGTTCTTTCTACAGGAATAAAAGTTATCGACTTGCTCGAACCGTACTCCAAAGGTGGAAAAATTGGGTTATTCGGTGGTGCTGGTGTTGGTAAAACTGTTTTGATTATGGAACTTATCAACAATATTGCCAAAGGACATAGTGGTTTTTCTGTGTTTGCAGGTGTTGGTGAACGTACCCGTGAAGGAAACGACTTGTTGCGTGAAATGATTGACTCTGGCGTAATTCGTTATGGCGAAGAGTTTAAAAAAGGAATGGATGAAGGCAATTGGGATTTATCAAAAATTGACTATTCTGAAGTTGAAAAATCGCAAGCTACCTTGGTTTTTGGCCAAATGAACGAACCTCCAGGAGCACGTTCTTCTGTTGCTTTATCGGGTTTAACTGTAGCGGAGTCGTTTCGTGATGCTGATGGTGGTGGACGTGATATTTTGTTTTTTATCGATAATATTTTCCGTTTTACGCAAGCGGGTTCCGAGGTTTCGGCTTTGCTTGGTAGAATGCCTTCTGCCGTAGGTTATCAACCTACTTTAGCTACCGAAATGGGACGAATGCAAGAACGTATTACTTCCACAAAAAATGGTTCAATTACTTCGGTACAGGCAGTATATGTGCCAGCCGACGATTTAACTGACCCTGCTCCAGCTACTACTTTTTCTCACCTTGATGCCACAACAGTATTAAGTCGAAAAATTGCTGAATTAGGAATTTTCCCTGCCGTAGATCCCTTGGAATCTACATCACGAATTCTAAACCCTGCTGTTGTAGGACAAGAACATTACGATACTGCAGAGCGAGTAAAACAGATTCTTCAACGTAATAAAGAACTTCAAGATCGTTTCTTGTCGCAACCATTTTTTATGGCCGCACAATTTACAGGTCAGCCAGGTGTAATGGTTCCTATTGAAGAAACGATTCGTGGTTTTAAAATGATTTTGGATGGCGAATTAGATAGCTTGCCCGAAATGGCGTTTTTGAGTGTAGGAACTATAGATGAAGCTATTGCCAAAGGTAATAAGTTAATTGCTCAATCAAAAAAAATCTAAGTGAAAATGTTTGTTTTGGATTCAACTTTTTTGTTTCCTTTTTGGAAAATTGAATGAATGTATTTAAAACAAAAATAAATAGCTTGATGCCAGATTTTAATAAGTCAGAAACACAAAATTCATGAAGTTAGAAATAATTACACCCGAACAAAAATATTTTTCTGGAGAAGTAAGTTCTGTTAATTTACCAGGCAAAAATGGTAGTTTCAGCATTTGGGAAAACCATGCACCATTAATTTCGGTACTTAGTTCTGGTATAATTACCTATCAAACTAAAGAAAAACTTTTTGAACTAAAAGTTGCTGGAGGATTTGCCGAGATTAATCAAAATGTAATAACCGTTTGTTTGGAATTAATATAAATTATTGTGCTTACTACTACCAAAAATATACAATTGACTTTCACAGTTCTACTTATTTTAGTTGGCTGGGGAGGATGGTTTATTCTGAAAAATATTTATCCAGAGATGAATTTATCATGGTATCCTTATTTACCTGTGATTTTTTTAATCATGGGTATTGTATTGACAACAATTTTAAATAAAGTCAATAAAGAAAATCCAAGAAAGTTAGTGAATGTTTATATGTTGTTGAAATTGTCAAAGTTAGTTATTGCTATGATAATGATTCTTGGTTTTTATTTTGCAATGAAAGAATCTATACGCATAATTTTGTTGGTTTTTGCAGTTTATTATGGATTGTATTTAGCACTTGAATCGTATGCCTTTTTTATTACTGAGAAAAAAATTAAACAAACAAATGAAAAGAACATATAAAATACTGTTTGTACTTATTTTGTTTGTAGTTTCAACTGCTGCAAATGGTTATGCTAATGAACCTAAGCATAATACAAAACCTACCGAAGAATTGAATGTTCGCGAGTTTATTCTTGAACATGTTTCTGATGCGTATGTTTGGCACATTACAAAAATTGGCGATAATGAAATTGAGATTCCTTTGCCAGTAATTGTTTATAGTAAAACTACTGGTTGGCATGTTTTTATGGCTTCAGCTTTTCATCATGGCAATACTTATCAAGGTTTTAGCATTGCACATGAAGGTAACTATAAAGGTAAAATTGTAGAAATTGATAGTTCGGGCAAGCAAGTTCGACCATTTGATTTATCAATAACAAAAAATGTATTTTCCTTGTTATTCAGTAGTATATTACTCATAGTAGTTATTCTTTTTGTTGCCAAGTCGTATAAAAAGAATCCTCTCCAATCAAAAAAGGGTTTTGTTGGTTTTATGGAGATGTTTATCATGAACATAAATAATGATGTTATAAAGCCATGTGTCGGAAAAGACTATAAAAAATATGCACCATATTTACTAACACTTTTCTTTTTTATATTCACAAACGACATGTTGGGTTTAATACCATTATTTCCAGGTGGTGCTAATGTAACAGGAAATATTGCAGTCACTTTTGTGTTGGCAATGGTCACATTTCTGATTGTGAATTTTTCAGGAAGTAAAGAGTATTGGCGCGAAATTCTGTGGCCAGATGTTCCACTGTGGTTGAAACTACCACTTCCATTAATGCCAGTTATTGAATTTGTGGGAATTCTTACTAAACCATTTGCATTGATGATACGTCTATTTGCAAATATGTTAGCAGGTCATTCAATAGTACTTGGTCTTACGTGTTTGGTTTTTGTAACTGTAAAAATGGGTCCCGGAATGAATGCAAGTATGACTTTACTTTCATTCTTGTTCAGCGTTTTTATTGGCTTTGTCGAAATACTTGTTGCATACATACAAGCGTATATTTTTACTATGTTATCGGCTGTATTTATTGGTTTAGCCAGAATAGAACCACATCACCCAAAAGAGAAGGTTAATCATTAAAGATGTTGAATTTTGAAACAATAAAATAAGAACTTTATAAACAAAAATAATTATAAACTTGATCAAAGATTTACCTACAGTTAATTCTTGATCTTCAAAAAAACTAAAAAATATGTTACTATCAATTTTATTACAAGCTACTGTTGATGCAGGTGTAGATTCTATTAATGCAGTAATTGATACAGCAAAAAATGTTGCAACATCAGATTCAATTAATGCAATTGTAAACAGTGCAAAAGAAGTAGTTGCAACAGATGGATTGGCAAAATTAGGTGCTGGTATTGGTGCAGGACTTGCAGCAATTGGAGCAGGTATTGGTATTGGAAATATTGGGGGTTCTGCTATGGAAGGTATTGCCCGTCAACCCGAAGCTGCATCTGATATTCGTATGAATATGATTATTGCTGCTGCACTTGTTGATGCTGTGGCATTATTTGCAATTGTAGTTTGCGGTTTTATTTTATAAAAAGTCAATCGGTTTTTTATTGTACTTTGTTTTATGCAATTTTTTCTTTAAGAAAATTGTATAACGATAATTATGAATTGTCATTTATTAATTATTAAATTATTAAATTATGTCGTTGTTATTACCTGAATCGGGTTTATTATTTTGGATGTTATTGTCCTTTGGTACAGTTGTATTTATACTTACCAAATACGGCTTTCCTGTAATTATAAAAATGGTGGAAGACCGTAATGAATTCATTGATGAATCGCTTCTTGTTGCAAAAAAAGCTTACGAGCAAATGGCTATTGTCAAAGCTGAGGGCGAACTTATTGTTGATAATGCAAGGCGTGAGCAAGTTAAGATTTTAAATGAAGCAACTGCAACTCGTGATTTATTAATTAATGATGCTAAGGAAAAGGCAATAATTGAAGGGCAAAAACTAATTGAAGAAGCCAAAAAGCAAATTAAAAAAGAAAAAGAAGAAGCTATCCGTGATATTCGCAATCAGGTTGCAGAACTATCAGTTGATATTGCCGAAAAGTTGATTCGTGGAAATTTAGAGAAAAATGATGAGCAAATGACTATGATTAATCGATTGCTTGATGAAATCAATATTTCAAAATCATAACTCACTATGAACAATGGACTAATAGCTGCTCGGTATGCTACTGCATTATTAGAATTTGCCGTCAAAAACAATTGCGAAGCGAAAGTGTATAGTGAAGCTAAAACGGTGGTAAAAAATTTCATAGATTTTCAAAGCTTGCGAAAAGTATTAAACAATCCTCTAATGACAAAATCTGACAAAGGGGACGTAGTTATTAATGCAGCAGGCGGAAAAGTGTGTAAGCCTTTTGAGCAATTTGTGAATATTCTTCTGGTTAATAATAGAGAAGTCTATTTACAATCCATTATGCATAAATATATTGATCTTTATCAAAAACAAAAAAACATTCATTCTGGACGTTTAATAACTGCTACGCCTATGGATGTTGCTACTGAAAATAGGTTGTTGAAATTGATTGAACTACAAATAGGTGGAACTGTAGAGATTGAAAAAAGTATCGACAAAGACATCATTGGAGGTTTTATGCTCGAAATTGATTTTGTTCGTTGGGATGCAAGCCTCAAAGGTCAGTTACGACGTATCAAAGAAAATTATATTGAGAATAGTAAAAGTACGATAGGATTATAAATACAAAACATAATACTAAATTGTGAATTGTAAATCATTAATTATTAATTTAAGGAAATGTCTGATAACATAAAGGTAAGTGAAGTTTCTGAAATTCTTCGGTTGCAACTCGAGGGAATTGATTCAAGTGTTCAGTACGACGAAATAGGCACTGTACTTCAGGTAAGCGATGGTGTGGCTCGTATTTACGGCCTTCGTAATGCTGAAGCGAATGAATTGTTGGTTTTTGAAAACGGCGTAAAAGCTATTGTGATGAACCTAGAGGAAGACAACGTAGGAGCCGTTTTACTCGGTACAACAAGCTTGGTAAAAGAGGGATACACTGTAAAGCGAACCAAAAAAGTTGCTTCAATTCAGGTTAGCGAATCCTTGTTGGGTCGTGTTATTAATCCACTTGGTGAGCCTTTGGATGGTAAAGGTAAGATAAGTGGCGAAATGCTCGAAATGCCGTTGGAACGTAAAGCTCCAGGCGTAATTTTCAGACAACCAGTAAATCAACCATTACAAACAGGACTAAAATCCGTTGATGCCATGATTCCAATTGGGCGTGGTCAACGCGAATTAATTATTGGTGACCGCCAAACTGGGAAAACTAGCATAGCTATTGATGCAATTATTAATCAACGATCGAATTTTGAAGCTGGAGATCCTGTTTATTGTATTTATGTTGCCATTGGCCAGAAAGGTTCTACTGTTGCAACCATAGTAAATACATTAGAAGAAGCTGGCGCAATGGAATATACAGTAGTGGTGGCTGCAAATGCTTCTGAACCTGCTGCGTTACAATATTTTGCTCCATTTGCAGGTGCTGCAATTGGTGAGTATTTCAGAGATACTGGTCGTCATGCATTGGTAGTTTACGATGATTTGTCGAAACAAGCTGTTGCATATCGCGAAGTTTCATTAATACTTCGTCGGCCTTCTGGTCGCGAAGCTTATCCTGGTGATATTTTTTACTTGCACTCACGTTTATTGGAAAGAGCAGCTCGTGTAATTTCGCAACCCGAAGTGGCAGCGAAAATGAATGACTTACCCGAATGCTTGATTGGTAAAGTGAAAGGTGGCGGTTCGTTGACTGCTCTACCAATTATTGAAACTCAGGCAGGTGATGTGTCGGCATATATTCCAACCAATGTAATTTCGATTACCGATGGACAAATATTTTTAGATACAGAGTTGTTCAATCAAGGCAATCGTCCAGCTATTAACGTGGGAATTTCGGTTTCCCGAGTAGGAGGGAATGCTCAAATTAAGGCCATGAAAAAAGTAGCAGGAACATTGAAAATGGACCAAGCGCAATTTCGCGAATTGGAAGCATTTACCAAATTTGGTGGTGATATGGATCCAGTTACTGCTATGACAATCAACAAAGGTCAAAAAAATACAAAATTGCTGGTACAGGCACTTCATGAACCTATGGCAGTTGAGAAACAAATTGCTGTATTGTATTGTGGTACAAACGGATTGCTATCAAACGTTCCAGTAAATAAAGTGTTAGAATTTGAAAAAGAATTCCTTATGGTGCTAGAAATGTCGCATCAATCCGATGTGTTGGATGTGCTAAAGAAAGGAATAATTAATGATGAAGTTACAACTATTATTGAAAAAATTGCATCTGAGGTTTCAAAGCGTCTTGCACTTGAGAATTAATATAATTGTCATTTATTTTTTAGACATTAAATTATTTTAGCATACATTATTTATTAATTGTCAGTTGTCAATTTAATATATGGCTTCATTAAAGGAAATTAAATCACGTATACAGTCCATTAGATCTACGCAGAAGATAACATCAGCCATGAAAGTTGTGTCTTCTGCTAAACTACGTAAATCGCAGAAAACGATAGAAAACTTCTACCCTTATCAGCAGCGACTAGATGGTTTACTGAATAATTTTTTAAGTTCTGAAGAAGATGTAAATTCTGCTTTTTCCGAAATTCGTGAAGTGAAACGTTTAGGGATAATCGTTTTTTCATCTAATTCGAGTTTATGTGGTGGTTTCAATTCAAATGTTGCGAAGTTACTCTCGCAGACTGTTGAAAAGTATAAACATCTTGGACACGAAAATATTTTAGTGTTTCCTGTTGGAAAAAAAGTGGCGAAGGCAAGTCACAAGTTAGGATTTGAGGCGGAGGCAAATTATGAATCATTGGCCGATAAACCAACCTATGAGGCGGCAATGAATTTGGCAAATACTTTGATGCAATTATTTCTAAATAAAGATATTGATAAAGTCGAACTTATTTATCATCATTTCAAAAGCAAAAGTTCACAAGTACTTACTAACGAAATTTTTCTTCCCATTCAACTCGAAAAAAAATCGGTTTCCAGTACTGCTACCAATTTTATTGTTGAACCAAGTCGACAAGATATTTTAGATGATTTATTGCCCAAAGTTTTAAGTCTGAAAATCTATACAGCACTTCTTGATTCGAATGCCTCTGAACATGCTGCACGCACCATGGCAATGCAAATAGCCACCGATAACGCAGATGATTTATTACAAGAATTATCGCTGTTGTATAATAAATCTCGTCAACAAGCCATAACTAACGAATTGCTTAATATTATGGGTGGTTCGTTCAAGTAAATACTAGAAAATTATTTTTTGAAATAAATTTAAAAG
>JFJP01040373.1_pt1 | contig 11361 bp, 9 predicted proteins | sample 431651 | NCBI WGS metagenome assembly JFJP01 (sample SAMN02602958, study PRJNA72255) | Microbial mat metagenome, whole genome shotgun sequencing project. | biome: fresh water; feature: sink hole; material: water; isolation source: purple microbial (photo- and chemosynthetic) mats found in... | reverse complement strand
ACAAAAATTGAAAATTGAAAATTAACTATCTAAAATACGTTGAAGTAAATCCGGTAAAATGGGATAAGTGCATAAATACCTCTTTCAATGGAGTAATTTACGCTTATTCGTGGTATTTGAATATTGTTTGCGACGAGTGGGACGCCTTGGTTTTAGACGATTACAAAGCCGTAATGCCACTTACTCACAAGAAGAAATTTGGATTGAATTATCTTTTACAACCTTTTTTCACACAGCAATTGGGTGTTTTTTCTACCGAAAAACTTAGCTCCGACCTTGTAGAAGAGTTCTTAAAACATATTCCTCGAAAATATTTGTTTGTAGAAATTAACTTAAATATTTTCAACAAACTAAAGCCTGTTCAGGGTTTAAAGTACGACTACTATCCAACGCATCAGCTCGATTTAATCAATAGTTATGAATTGATATACAAATCGTATTCTACCAACACACAGCGAAATTTGAAAGAAGCGAAAGCCAAGAAAGTAAGTGTTATCAATTCGCTAACAATAAATGAGTTTGTCGATTTTGTACGTCAAAACTTAAAATCAAAACTCACGCTTTTTTCTGAAAACGAATACACCACTTTGCGAATGCTCTGTTCGATGCTAATCAGATACAAAGCAGGCGAAATGTATGCCGCCTATACTTCTGAAAATGAACTTTGTGCCGTTTCATTGTTTGCCTACGCGCACAACAAAAGCATTTATTTGATGGGAGCTTCGAGTGTGGAAGGCTTTGAAAGCAAGGCAATGTTTTTGATTATCGATTATTTTATTCAAAAAAATTCAGAACACAATTCTACTCTCGATTTTGAAGGTTCGAGAATAGAAGGAATTGCGCGTTTTTACAAAGGATTTGGAGCTAGAGAAGTAAATTATCCGGTAGTTAAGCGAAACGCATTTCCGCTGTTTTTTAATTTAGCACGAAAAATTACGGCAAAACTTAAAGCAAATAAAAGCTAGTGTAAGAACGATTTAGTGTTTGAAAAGAGAACTCGCAACTATTTTGAATAAACACTTACAAGTTTCCTTTCAAACACCAAATATCTAAAAATCAATTCTACCTAGTGTTTGAAAGAAAACTCATCATTTTTTGAAAATTATAAAGAAACAAAAACCGTTCGACCGACTTGTCGGTCTGTCGGTTAGCAAATCATCGGACAGACCGGACAAGCCGGTCGAACCGATTTTGCGTAGTTTTCTTTCAAACACTATCTATTAAAAACAATACAGAACAACGATGTTCTCTAATTTTTAGTAATAATAGTTTGCGTTGGATAAGCAAAATGCAAATCGTTTTCGGAAAATACTTTGAGAATATCCAAATTAACAATCGAGCTTACTGCAATGTAATCCACGCAAGGCTTTATGTAGTAAATGATTGAAAGCGTGAGCGAATAAGCAGCAAAATTAGTAAAACCCACCGAGCGTTTCTCTTCTAACTCGTTGGTATGTTTATCTATAACTAAGTTCACCAATTCTATGGCTTTTTCGAGTTTATCATGAGCCGTTTCGTAAGTAAGCCCCAAATCTAAGGTTGTTTTTCGGCTAGGCTCAAGCGAAATATTTTCAATCGACATGCTAGTAAAAAATTGGTTGGGAATGGTAACTCTTCGCCCAGCCAATGTGCGCAAACGAGTGCTTCTAATGCCTATTTCTTCTACTACTCCGTCAAAACCATCTATCACAATTCTATCTTTTACCTGAAAAGGTTTGTCTAAAAAAACAGTTAATCCGCCAAATAAATTTGCCATCCAATCTTTTGCTGCCATTGCCAAAGCCAAACCACCAATTCCAAGCCCAGCAATCACAGCACCCACATCGTAGCCAGCATTGTTCAAGCCTACAACCAAGGCAATAGTCCAAATGGTAACGGTTATTGTTTTGCGAATAATAGGCAGCAACTGGTCGTCTAAATTACTTTCGCTATTAGATACAATTGGCACCAGATATTCTTCCACCAACGCATCGAACATGCGCACCAAAAGCCATGCAACATCAAAAACTATTAAAGTAAAAATGACATGCTCAATAAAAATTTCAGTGTCTTTCGGGAAAGTCAGCTTGCCTATTCCATACCAAAATGAAAAAATAAAAACAGAAAAAATAATTGGCTCCTCAAACATATCGATTAAAATATCATCGAGCTTAGTTTTTGTTTTCTTTGCTGCCGATTTGAGAAAACGCCCAATAACCCAATAAATTATTTTTCCCACAATTACACCTGCTCCTATAATAAGCAATGCAATGAGCCAAGAGCCAATAGTATTGGAATAATACGTTTGTTCTAAAACATGTTTCATAAATTTCGATTTTTTTTTATATTTAGTGTTTGAAATTCTTTTAAATTTTAAAGCATGACAAAATTAAGGAAAAAGATTAATTTTTGAAAACAGTTTTTGAAAAATTATTCGCTTGATACACGCCTTAAAAAAAAAATACTTAGCTCAAACTTACTCTTTCATGCTAGCAAACCAACGCTTTGTTGCTAAAATGCTTGGTATTAAACACGTTTGATGTGTTCCCGATGCAAAAGGATTTATCAGCCTTGCATTGCTTACTCCTTTTGAAACAAAATAATCAAGTGCTTTTTCCGAATTGCCCATAGGCACGGTAATGTCGCCATCGCAATGGCACATTTGTATAGGCGCAACCGGAATCCAGTTGTATAAATCGTTCTCTTTCAGTGCTTCGATGAATTTCGTATTCGTTTTGTTTTTCAAATTGAGGTATTCCTCATCGGTTAAAATATCGGAAGGAATAGCAGGCATGGCATTGTTCACATCGGTTACTGTATTTTTATGGTTGCCATCGAAAAAAGGCAACAAAGTTGTGCTGTATGGGCTTTTGAAAATACTGCTTATGTTTGAATAAATTCCATAAACACTATTGTATGAAAATAAAACATACGGCAAAAATATAGGCGAAGGAAATGCTTCTTTCTTGAATAAAATATCCGTCATAATGCCCGAAACATCATAAGGTCCGGCAAGAGAAGCGTTGGCGGTAACTGTAAATTCGTTGGTATAGTTTGCTTCTATCTCTTTGTGCGTAGCCATCGAAGCGTGTCCGCCTTGCGAATAGCCCATCAAAAAAAGTTGTTCGTTGAGCGAAATACTTTTCTCTTTGCAAAATTCTTTGGCTGCTCTAATCATATCTATCGTGCAGCTTGCTTCCGACTTTGCGTGCATATAAGGGTGTAAACCAACACCATCGCCTAAGCCCAAATAGTCGGGGATACACACCGCGTAGCCTTCGGTAGCAAACACCATGCCTACTTCAAAGCCCGAATTGTAAACCAAATGCGAAGGCACCGACAATTTATTCAATTCCGTGCCATGGTTGAAACTCACCAAAGGCACAGCTACATTGATGTTTTTAGGAATAGCAATCAAGCCAGAAGCTACTGTTTCTTCGCCCGAAGGAGTTATGGTTTCGTATTTGATTTTGTACAACTCAACTGCATATTGGTAATTTACAGAATCTTGAACGCCTAAAAAACCAAAAACTAACTTCATATCGTCGATGGTTTTATAGGCAAGAAAGGAGCTTGACACGATTTGTCCGCGCTCAAAAACATGTGGTGTTTCAACAGTATCCTTTGAACATGAATAGATTGTAAGAAACAGAATGGAAATAAATAGATTTTTTTTCATTTTTAAAAATATAAAATTATCAATACCAACAATTTAGCAAAATAGAATAATTGCGAAGATACTCAAAATTTGAATATTCATGAAATAATATACAATTTATTTTAAGGTTTTCGGTAAAACAAAAAACCTTGAAATTAGTTCAATTTCAAGGTTTCTTTATTTTCAGATGCTATTTTAAACTAAATTTTTAGAAGTATTTTGAGCCTCTGTAACAAAATGCGAGCGATAAAACAATAAAACAGAAACTACACCTACCGAAATAGCGGAGTCGGCAATGTTAAAAACGGGTCGAAAAAACTCAAAATAATCGCCACCCCAAAATGGAAACCATTCAGGGTAATGCCCTTTAAGTATTGGAAAATAGAACATATCTACCACTTTGCCAAATAGAAAGTTGTCGTATCCACTGCCCATGCTTACTGTTGTAGCTACTTCGCCCCAAGCAATGCTTTCGGTAAAAAACAAACCGTAAAATGCACTATCAATCATATTTCCAACAGCACCAGCAAAGATAAGCGCAATGCTTAACACCAAACCAGTTGATACTTTGTTTTTAATCAAACTATTAACATACCACCCCAAAAAGCCGATAGCTACCAAACGAAACAAACTCAAAAACAATTTGCCCATTCGTCCTCCAAACGACATTCCAAATGCCATGCCTTCATTTTCAATAAAATGGATTCTAAACCATTCGGTTACTCTATATTCTTCACCTAAAAACATGTTTGTTTTAATCCAAACTTTAAGAAGTTGGTCTAAAACAAGAACTACCAAAATTAAAAGGATTGATTTGTATTTTAACGACATCGAAATTTCCATTAATATCTAAACAATCAGCAAGTTAATTGATAATTGTTTTTAATGTTATAAATTAAATAAGTTGGTTATAAAAAAGCAAAAATAATAGCGCAAAAAAAGCTTGTTAAAGTTTTAATACCAAACTGAAAACCAATTTGTTTTAATAAAACTTTAAAACGCAAGCAGAAAAATTGCAACAAATTATACTCTACCTTCTTTGGCTTCCATGCTCAACGTAGCATGAGGCACTGCACGCAAACGTTCTTTGGCAATAAGTTTTCCGGTTTCGCGGCAAACACCATACGTTTTGTTTTCGATACGCATAAGAGCAGCCTCCAAATGCGAAATAAATTTGTGCTGACGGTGTGCAAACTTTCCGGCTTCTTCTTTTGAAAGCACCGATGCACCTTCTTCTAACACCTTGAATGTAGGCGAAGTATCTTGAATATCGTTGCCATCGGTATGGTCAATAACACTTTTGAAGGTTTTATAATCAGCCATAGCTTTTTCGAGTTTTTCCAATATTAGTGCTCTAAACTCTTGCAACTCCTCATCGCTATATCTCTTTTTTTCTTCCATAACAAATTTATCTATTTTATTGGTTTATTTTATTTCAATTTTTAATTCTATTGATTTTGCAAAAAAGAGTAAAAAATTTTGAGCTTATGTTTACATTCATCAATAAAATCCCAAAATTAACATGTAAATACAGTCAATTCCTTATCGTTTAAATAATCGTTGTATAGTTTATCGGCAGCAACCTGCATTTGGGTTTTGGTTTCACGTTTTCTAATGGATTTTAGAATCCACTCTGCAATAAAAACTTGCTTTGTGAAAGACAAACGCTCAATTTCATTTATAATAGCTACTGTTTCCATTTTAAAACTATTTTAGATAAAACTTCCTTTTTCTGCAATAAACAAAACCACTATATCCCTAAACCTTAGCTACTTTTATGAAAACCGTTGCTTCGTTGATGAGTTCTTCTTTGCCGCCTATCACTTCATCTACTAAAACGATAGAGCTTGCAAGGGTTTGCGAACCTATGTATTCTTTGAAATTCTCAACCGCTAGGTTTACATAATCGTGCTTTTGTATTTGAAGGTGAATCTTATCGGTTACTTCAAAGCCGCTATCTTTGCGTAGGTTTTGAATTTTGTTGATAAACTCACGAGCAATGCCTTCTTGCTTCAATTCTTCGCTTATAGTAACGTCGAGAGCCACGGTTATATTGCCTTCTGTGGCAACTGTCCAGCCAGGAATGTCTTGCGAAGTGATTTCTACATCTTCCAACGTGAGCAACACGTTTTCGCCTGCCGAGTCGAACGAGAATTGCTTTTCACGTTCTATTGTGGCTATGTCGGCTTGTGTAAATACGCCCAAAGTTGCCGAAATGGCTTTCATGTGTTTGCCGTATTTCTTGCCCAATGTTTTGAAGTTCGGTTTTATTTTCTTAATCAAAATACCTGCTGCATCTTTCAAGTATTCAATGGCTTTTACATTTATTTCGGTCAAGATAATATCTTTTACCGACTCTATATTTTGTTCTAGTTCGTGGGTTAAAACCGGAATCATTATTTTTTGAAGCGGTTGGCGTACTTTTAAGTTTTCTTTGCGACGCAAACCCAAAGTCATCGACGATATTTTTTGAGCCAATGCCATTCTTTCCTCAAGTTCAGAATTGATTAACGACTCATCAGCTTTTGGGAAAAGAGTTAAATGAACCGATTGAATGGTTTCTTTTCCGGTAGTTTTGTTCAAATCGGAGAACAATACATCGGTGTAGAAAGGCGCAATAGGTGCCGCCAATTTGGCAACAGTAAGCAAACAAGTATAAAGCGTTTGATAAGCCGCTTGTTTGTCGCTATTGATTTCGCCACCCCAAAAACGTTTACGGTTCAAACGAACGTACCAATTGCTAAGGTTTTCGCCTACAAAGTTTTGTATAGCTCTTCCGGCGCGTGTGGGTTCGTAGTTTTCGTAAGCATTTTCTACTTCTTTTACCAAACTATTTAAAAGCGAGATTATCCAACGGTCTATTTCGGGACGTTGATTTACTGGGATTTCATTCTCAGAGAAATTCCAACCGTCCACGTTGGCATAAAGCGAGAAGAAAGAGTATGTATTGTACAAAGTGCCAAAGAACTTACGACGTACTTCGTCCACGCCTTCGAGGTCGAACTTGAGGTTCTCCCAAGGAGCAGCATTTGTTATCATGTACCAACGCATTGGGTCAGAGCCATAAGACTCAATCACATCAAATGGATTGATTACGTTGCCCAAACGTTTCGACATTTTAACACCGTTCTTATCTAAAAGTAATCCGGTAGAAATAATATTTTTGAACGCTACACTATCAAAAAGCATAGTGCCCAATGCGTGCAAGGTGAAGAACCAACCACGAGTTTGGTCAACACCTTCGGCTATGAAGTCCGATGGGAAAGCGATTTGCTCGAAACGTTCTTTATTTTCGAAAGGATAATGTATTTGTGCAAAAGGCACCGCTCCACTATCGTACCAAACGTCGATTAAGTCAAGTTCACGTTTCATAGGCTTGCCACTTGCCGAAACCAAGATGATTTCATCTACAAACGGGCGGTGCAAATCTATTTTGTTGTAGTTTGCATCAGAAAAATCGCCTACCACAAAGCCAGCCAATGGATTAGAAGTCATAAATCCGGCATCAACCGCTTTTTGAGCTTCGTTTTTCAATTCTTCCAATGAACCAATGCAAATCTCTTCGCTTGCATCGTCGGTGCGCCAGATAGGTAGCGGCGTTCCCCAATAGCGAGAACGTGATAAATTCCAGTCCACCAAGTTTTCCAACCATTTGCCAAAACGACCTTCGCCGGTGCTTTTGGGTTTCCAGTTGATGGTATTATTAAGTTCGAGCATTCGCTCTTTTGCGGCAGTAGTTTTGACAAACCACGAATCCAATGGGTAATAAAGGATAGGTTTGTCGGTACGCCAGCAATGAGGATACGAGTGTTCGTGTTTTTCTATTTTGAACGCTTTATCTTCAAGTTTAAGTTTTACAGCTATTTCTACGTCAATACTTTCTTGGCTTTCGTCCATTGAAGGGTCGTAGCTATTTTTAACGGGGCGGTTGCTAAATTCTCCTACTCCTTCTACAAAATAACCTCTTTTATCCACCAAAGTCAATGAACCAATGCCGTTTTGTTTGCAGGTACGGAAGTCGTCGGCACCAAAGCTAGGCGCAATGTGTACGATACCTGTACCATCTTCGGTCGAAACAAAATCGCCAATTACTACTCTGAAAGCATCGCCGTCGGTAGGTTGTTGGTAAGGCATCAATTGGTGATAATCCATACCTTCTAATTCTTCGCCCGAAAACTCGGCAAGTACTTTGAAAGGAAGGTTTTTGCCACCTTTTTTGTATTCCGAAAACTCCATGTTCTTTTCAGCATTGAAATATTTGCCCATCAAGGCTTTTGCTAAAATAACGGTGGTTTGTTTTTCGGTATAAGGGTTAAGTGTAAGAACTTTAACGTATTCTATTTTTTTGCCAACAGCCAAAGCGGTATTGGAAAGTAAAGTCCAAGGCGTGGTAGTCCAAGCCAAGATATACACTTTTTTTTCGCCGTGGGCAAATAGTTTTTCCGATTTTTGGTTGCGTTTTACTTCAAACTGAGCTACTACCGTTGTGTCTTTCACATCTTTGTAGCAACCGGGCATGTTTAGCTCGTGTGTACTCAAACCAGTACCTGCTGCGGGCGAGTAAGGCTGAATGGTATATCCTTTGTAAAGCAATTGCTTGTTGTATAGTTCTTTGAGCGACCACCAAAGGCTTTCGATGTATTGATTTTTGAAGGTAATGTAAGCATTGGGCATATCCACCCAATATCCCATCTTGCGGGTTACGTCTTCCCAAATGTCGGTATAGCGCATTACTTCTTCACGGCACTCTCTGTTGTAATCAGTTACCGAAATAGTTTTGCCAATAGCTTCTTTGGTAATACCTAATTTCTTTTCTACACCTAACTCCACGGGCAAACCGTGAGTATCCCAGCCGGCTTGGCGTTCGACCTTAAAACCTTTGTTGGTTTTGTAACGACAGAAAATATCTTTGATGGTTCTTGAAATGACATGGTGAATTCCGGGCAAACCATTTGCCGAAGGCGGTCCTTCATAGAAAACATATTCAGGGTGCCCTTCGCGTGTGGAAAGACTTTTTTCAAATGTTTTGTCGGTGTCCCAAGTTTGCAACACCTCTTTGTTAATTTGTGCTAAATCAAAATTCTTATGTTCCGGAAATTTACTCATTGTTTGTCTATTTTTTCAAGCTTTTTTCAGTATTATATATTCCTGGCAGCATTTGTTTACACCTGCTTTTGTGGCTCAATGACTAACAAATACTGCACTTTCTCAATATTTTGCGTCAAAATTTGAGTGTGCAAAGATATAACTTAAAGTATTAATTTACAAAATTTTTGTGGATTTTTAATGGGTTTTTGGTTTCAGTGAAAAATGGAATAACAGAGAAATAAAGTATGTGCTAAAAAATGCACAAAGATTTTATATTTTGAGAGTTAAATAGTGTTTGAAAGAAAACTCATCATTTTTTTGAAAATTAAAAAAATAAGAACCGTTCGACCGACTTGTCGGTCTATCGGTTAGGCTGTTAGTAAATCATCGGACAGACCGGACAAGCCAGTCGAACCGATTTTGCGTTAGCCCAAAATGCCTACGTCCGAAAATGTATGTTTAATCGGAGCGGCTTAGCGGGTACAAATTCATAATGGTAGCTTAACTTTGGCTACATTAAATTCTTCATTTTTCATTCCTAATTCGTCATTTTTCATTCCTAATTCAAATCTATATTAAAATATAACATTTGCAACAACAAATACTATTTTTATAAGACAACACCAATTTAGTACTTTTCATTTTTTCAAATTTTAGCAAAATCGTGCATCGTTATACATGGGCATTTTGCACTTTGAACAAGCATGAAATAATTATATATTCCATTTTTTCAATTGAAAAACACCCTTGTATAATTATATATTCTATTTTTTAAAAGTGAAAACACCCTTGTATAATTATATATTTGACTTTTTCAACTTTTTATATGCCTTATATAATTATAAAACGCATTTTTGAAAATGAAAAACACCCTTGTATAACTATTTCAGGGGTTCGTTGGGCTAAAAAGTGTGTTTTATAGTTATAACAGGGTGTTGAAAAATGCAAAAAATGCCTTGTATAACTATACAAGGGTATTGTGCAAAAAAATAATGGCATACTATTAATTATACAAGGGTCATGTAAAAAATTAAAATGAGGCTTGCAACGTTAAACGATGTATATTTTCAATTTTAAAAATAGAAATGATAATTATGCTGGTATTTTTTCAAAAAAAAGCATACTTTATTGGGTTTATTTCTCAATTAAATTAGGTTTGTTTGGCACTGCAAATTGTCTATTTTTTTGCTTGGCGAAGTTGAAATATTTGCCATGCTTATTGCTTTTGTTGTTGTAGTTTTCTTTAAAATCTCTTTGCCTTCCGAGAAAGTCATTTTCGTAAATTATTGCTCCATAATAGTAGGTGGTTTGGGTTATTCTAATTAGAAACTTTATTTTTTGTAACTCTTTCTATTATTGTTTTTCCTTTTTCAATATACTCAATTGGTACGCCATTGCGTTTTAATTGGTAACAAAAAAGACGTAGTTTCTTTTCGTCTTTATGGCTTGCGCTTAGAAAATTGAACGTATAATAATTCCCATTTGCTTTTATTGAAATAATATTACTTTCGCCACTATCTCTATAAAATGAAAAAAATGAAGTTTCCCAATGTAAATAATCCTCAAAATCGATAAATAATATCTCAAGTTCAGAATATTCAAATTTATAGGATTCTTCAAATAAATTTAAGATTATTTGATTGCTAAAAACTATATTTCCTATTTGTTTGTATAACTTATGTTGAAAATATTGCTCTCGAGCGACATAGCTTAATATCAAAAAGATAGTAATGATATAAAATAATTCTTTAGTTAAGAAATAGTGAATAATACCAAAAAGTTTTAAAACTATGGCAAATAGTATGAATATATAAAATAAATACTTCGGATTATATAAGAAATGAGATTTTATTTTTTCTACAATTTTAAATTCTAACATAATTAATTCTAATATTTTTAGAGTTTAGAGAGGTTGAAATATTCTAAATATTATTCGCCATAAAGTAAAAAATTAATTAGCGAATACACTTCATTGTAATTATTCGTTTTTTTCAAACTTTCAATTACATCATTAATATTATCCGAGGCAGCCCAATAATCATAATATCGATTAATCGTAGCTACTATTTCTAATGCTAGTTCGGAGGGGGATAATAGAATCTTTTCATTACTGAAATTTAGGTTAACTTTTAGTATTTGCCCATATTTTAAGCTTAGTCCCCAAAAAATGCCAGATGTTCCAACTACGTTTGCATTTTTAGTAATGTATTTATAATGCTGATTATCAATGATTATCAAATTATTATAAAAGCCATTCTTAAAACTAATTCTACTACATTTAATAAGTTTTTCTTTATCTTGTATAATTGATAAAGAACCATCAATTCCCAAAGTAATCACTGGATATTTCATTTCTAATCTAAAATAATTAATAGTTCTACTTCCAGCATAATTAAAAGTAACTTTAAACCATGTTGGTGTTCCATAGTGAATTCTGCCTAAAATACCAAATGCTAATGAGCCTTTCCCATTGTAAAGATAAGTATTTTTGTAATTATCCGCAAGCTTTTGGTATGAGTTTTCAGCTATGCTCATGCCAAAAGGATAGTAGTCATTGTGCCAAGCTATCTAATACTATTTCAATTTTTCTATATCCTCACGGCTCAAACCTGTTTCATGCATAATATCTTCGATTG
>JFJP01027539.1_pt1 | contig 11361 bp, 13 predicted proteins | sample 431651 | NCBI WGS metagenome assembly JFJP01 (sample SAMN02602958, study PRJNA72255) | Microbial mat metagenome, whole genome shotgun sequencing project. | biome: fresh water; feature: sink hole; material: water; isolation source: purple microbial (photo- and chemosynthetic) mats found in... | reverse complement strand
ATCCATCGACATACATCCACTCCATGGCTCTTGCAGGAGAAAGCAGTTTGCAATAATGATAACAATTTCCACCATCAGGTGCGAAAATCGGTACAGGAGGTGCATCGATATCGCTGACCATGACCGAAGAACTAACAACCATCTCATTATTCCCATTTTCTTTGAATTGAAGCACAGTATTAACCCAATTATATCCATTTGTTTGCTTCATATCAGGTCCAAACGTCAATTTTTGTCCATGATTATTGTATCTTTGAACAGTTTTCGCAGCTGAAGTATCCATCGCCCATTGTAAAGCATTCTTATTAATTTCTGCACACCAATCAAAATTACTATCTATTGAAAACGGTGTGCTAATTTTTGGATGGTTCAAGCCAAACACAAAAGAACATTGTCTTGTCAGCATTTTTGATCCAATTTCTTTTGCTGAAGATGGACTGAAACCTCCGTCTAAATATTTATCTAAAAGATCCCAACTACATTGAGAATAAGTTGTAATGCTCACGTCTTTGCCAACGGTACTAATCTTTGGGTGATACAATTTTCCTAAAGGTGGCAGTGATGATAAAATCACATAATCATTAGAAATTTTCAAATTCAAGCCAATTTCTCCATAAAAATTTTTCCCTGCTAAAATTTCTTGAGCTTTTTTCGTCCAATCGCTTCCTTCTGAGCAATGTCCTTGTGAACATGTACTTTGGTCTGGACGATTGAAATAGATACTTCCTTCTAATTCAAAAGCTTGAATGATTGGTGCCAATAATTGTCCAGTCTTTGAAACTTGTGCTTTTAAAGCCACGTAGTCCCCTGAAATAAAACTAGCAACAACTGAAGAAATCAATGCATGAGAAACGTCTTCAGTATTTTCAGCCTTTAAATCTCTTGCTTTGACGAAATCACTTGGCTCACCAGAAGCAAATTGCATATGATTCATCCCTTCAAAAACTACAATTGGAGTGGTTCTAACAACCTGTTCTAAATCTTTTCCAGAAACTCTGTGGTAAAACTCTTCAGCAAATCGTGTAATTCTTGATAAACCATCTAATTCACCACCTACCATTAAAACTGGCACTTTTATTTGCTGATTTCTATATTTTCTGTCTAAAAAGCTGCCTAATTGAATAATCCCTGCAATCTGATTTGAATATGATAAACCCCAATCAGCTGCAGACATGCCTCCCAAACTGTGTCCGGCCAAATAAATTTTTGAAGAACCTAAAGAAAATCCTGCATTTTGCAAATCTTTTTTAGCACTTTCTACGGCTTGATTTGTAAGAAAATTCAAGGGAAGCTCAAACATAACATCAGGAATTGAGATCCAAACCTTATTCTTCGGAAGATTGGATTGAATTTTAGAAAAAAGGGAAATATAACGGGAACAAGGAATTAGTGCTCCTTCAAGGAAAATTATTGCAATTTCTGGACCGGAATTTGTGGGATGAATGAGAACATTGGCTGAAAAAGCCAAAGTGCTAAGGAGAGCTAAGATAAGGAGTGAAAAATTAATTTTATTAAACATAAATGAAAATTATTGATTTTTAATAAAATTTCAGATTGAGAGGACGTATAAATAATTTCTTTTAGATTTTTAGATATTTTTCTTAAAAAATACATAATATAAATTTAAAATTTTCAGAAAATTTCAATAAAAAAAAAATTCAAAAAACTTCTAAATAAAAAAATAAATTATCTTTTGTTGAAACAAAAAAACCGAAAATGTTCTTGATTCTATATATATGTTTTATTTTAGAAATGTAAATTTCTGAATAATAATAAGTACCTTTTAATCTATTCACTAAAAGATTTCATTAATATGTCTTCTTACAAATCCTTTTATTTTTTCATGTTTCTCAATTTGAACATCGCAATTGGTTCATTTCTCATCGGTTATTCCCTTGTGGTTTACAACTCTTTACAAACTCAGATCCAATACTTATTATATTCCCAAAGTTCTGAATCCGAACAAACAATCTATGAATCTCTGATCACAGCTGTTCTCCCTTTAGGAGGCTGTCTTGGAAGTGTGCAATCTTCCTTTGTTTTCAAAATTTTTGGCAGAAAAAACTCTTTCTTTCTAATCGATTTCGTTTGTATTCTTGGTGTTTCTTTAACCCTTTATCAATCACTTACTTGTTTATTATTTGGCCGATTTATTTTCGGTATATGTATGGGACTAAACTCTAGTTTAGTCGGGGTTTACATCAGGGAGATAAGTCCTTTAGAATTAGGTGATTATTTCTGTTCCTTGATAAATGTTCCTTTGAATTTTGGGATTTTCATCGCTTTTTTATTCGGATTAAATACTTTAAGTGATGATGATTTAGCTCTTGGAGCCACAAATCAATGGTGGAGATTTATGTTTGGATTTCCTATTTTCTTTTGTTTTCTAAGAAGTTTACTTATATTTTTTAAGTTCAATTATGAGTCTCCTTTGCATTTATTGAATGAAAATAAAGCAAGCGAAGCGATGGAAGTTATCAAGGCTCTTTACAATGCAGAAAACGCTCAGGAAGTATATGAAGAATTATCAAACCATGCCTTTAAATTAAAAGGAATCGAAATGAAAGATCAAGAATCATTGAAGAAAAACTTCATTCAAAAACATTTACTCAATTTCTTAATCGCTTTTAGCATGATTTTCGCTAATCAATTTTCAGGAATAAACGCTTTAGTCTATTATTCTTCAAAATTATTTAAGAAAAATGGATGGTCTAATTCAGTTTCCAATCTTCTCAATGGGGGTTTCGGTCTTATGATTGTTTTGGCTGGTTTATTCATGATCTTACCTTTGAAGAAATTTGGCATTAGATTCACTTATTTATTCAGTCTTTTGTTGACCTCCTTATGTTTGGGTATAATTTCTTTATGCTCTTATTTGAATTCAGGAGTCGGAGTAACGATAAATATCTTTTTGTTTGATTTTTTCTTTAGCTTGGGTTGTGGACCGTTGATTTTCGCAGTGATTCCTAAAATTTTGCCTGATTTACTAGTTGGAATCTCATTTTCGTTCTTCTGGTTTTTCGCTTTTATCATCGGATTGTGTTTCCCTTATATGATAGAATCAAGTTTAGGTGTTGACGGCTCGTTCTTGCTATTTTGCATATGTGTGTTTTTGGTTTTTATTTTCAACTATTTCTTTATGAAAGAAAAAACAGAAGGTGTAAAGGAAGAAAATTTTGAGTTTATTGTGAAAAAGTTTTAAGAAAAATTAATACAAATAAAAAAAAATATGAAAAATTGAAAATCTAATTATTTTTTCTTCTTAATTCAAAACATTCTTTTATTTAAAAATGAATTCTTCATATTTTTCCAATCGAATTCTCCCTTAGGACAATTCTTTAACAAACATTCCACTTTTTCTTCAATTTCATTCGAAATTAGAGGTATCTTGCTCATCGCATGCAAACTTTCTTCTATTTCTAGTGGTTTCTTCCACCCCATAATCGCAGTTGCTACATCAGGATGTTTCAACCCCCAAGCAATTGCAAATTCTGGCATTGTGCAGTTTAATTCTTTCGCAATTCCTTTTAATCCTTTGTAATTTAATTCAATTTGATCAGGATCACTCATCATTCTAATCGGAGGACTTGCTTCATACATTGAATTTCTTCTTTCACATTTCCTTCCTATTGGACTTTCACCTAATAATCCTCCTCCTAGAAGAGAATATACACAAACGCCCCCTTTGTTCTTTTCAAGTAAAGGCAGATATTCTAATTCTAGTTTTTTTCTACAAATAAATTTCTTTTATGAATAAAATAAACATTCTCTTAATATTTTTTTACCGTTCAAGAAAATTATATTGTATTTGTTCGACAGTTGGTGGAATCATATCCAATTTCTCACAAATTTCTTTCGCATATATTATTTGCTCTATAGGCCATTCACACGTCCCCCAATATAAGGCCTTCCCGTGTTCTATTAACCAATTCATCGCTCTACATGTCTCTTCAAGTGGGGTTTCAGGATCAAATCGATGACAAAATATCACATCAATATATTCAGTTTTTAATTTCTCTAAAGATCTCAAGGTGCTTTCTATTATATGTTTTCTTGATAACCCCAAAGAATTCTTTTGTTGATTTGAATGAGGATGACCAAAACCTTTACCATAAAAGATTTTAGTCGATAGAACTATGTCTTCTCGAGGAATCTTGAGCTTTTGAAGACTATAACCCAATAATTCTTCAGATAAATTGCCTGAGTAAGCCTCTGATGTGTCGAAATAATTGATGCCTATTTCAAAAGCTTTTTTTATTAGTTCAGTATAGGTATCTTTGCGTTTGACGTCGTCGAAACCCATTGTTCCTAGACTTAAAAGAGAGATTTTGAGACCAGTGGAGCCTAAATTTCTATATTCCATTTGATAAATTATTTTTAAAATCTAATATTTGCAAATTTTTAATGTTTTTATTTTTGTAATGAAATAAATCAAAAATGCACTTTTTTAAATAAAAGAAATTTTGGATATTAAATTCCTCTCTTTGTTCAAACTCTATAAAGATAAAATAAAATTATCTCAAAATATCTCGTACTCCAAACAAAAGAACCTAAACCCTTATAAATGAGTGGAAGAATCAAACAAATGAACAAAAAGAAAAAGGTTCCCATATAAAATTATTCAATCCCTCAAGCCATTTTTTCTTTCTAATTTAGTTTGTGGCAGATGGTGTTTTCCATGCTGAGTTGCACTCTTTTTTAGAAAGAGCCATTTCTGAGGCAGGATATGCTGGATTTGAAGTCAGAGTTACACCAGTCAAAACCGAAATCAGAATCAAAGCCACCAAAACCCAAGAAGTCATTGGTGTTGAAGGCCGAAAAATCAGAGAATTGACCTCTTTAATTCAAAAAAGATTTAATTATAAAAGAGACGGTGTTGAAGTCTATGTTGAAAAGATCCCATTCAGAGGCCTTTGTGCTGCAGCTCAAGCTGAATCCTGCAAAACCAAATTATTGGCTGGAGTTCCCGTCAGAATGGCTGCTAACTCTGTCACAAGAGCTGTTATGATGGAAGGTGCTAAAGGTGTTGAAGTGATTGTCTCTGGTAAATTAAGACAACAAAGAGCTAAAAGCATGAAATTCAAATCAGGATATATGATTTGCACTGGTCAACCCAAAATCGATTTCGTTGATGTTGCCATTAGACACGTATTCTTCAAACAAGGAATTATGGGAGTCAAGGTGAAGATTATGTTGCCACATGATCCCACTGGAAGAAAAGGAGTCAAAACTGCTCTTCCTGATACCGTCACCATTCATGATCCAAAAATCGATAATGAAGAGGAAGAAATAAAACAACAAGAAGTGGTCGAACAAGTTTAATTTAAAAGTTAATAGGAATGAAAATTTTAATATTTTTTTGAATTTAAAAATATTTTTTTTTTTTTAATTGTCAAAAAAGTATTATTATGATTGTTGTTTTTTTTAAACAAACCAAAAAAATTTTAAAAAAATTATCATGAAGAAAGTAAATTCTTTTTATAATTTATATATCACGAACAAACAAAAGGAAAAATCATAGAAAAGTTTAGTTAGACCTTAAAAATTCCAAATTATCTAAATATTCCCTATTTCAATAATTAAAAAATTTTGATTTTAATTTAATAAAAATTGGTTTTACCATAAATTGGAAAGGTCATTGTATCCTGGAACAGAATAGCAAGGAGAATTTTTCTCAAAGCTCGGCTGGAAGAAGATTTTATCCAATGTCAATTTGAATGCATCATCTAAATAATTTTTTGTATTAAAAACATTCCACTTAATTTCATTTATAAATTAATTTTTTCAAACCCAGCATTCTTGGAATCAAAGCCTTCAACAAAGGACTTGATTCTTCCAAACAAGGATTGGTATTAACTTCTATCAGCCAAACATCGAGATTATTATCAATCATAAAATCAAAGCCAAAAATTTCAAATGTAAAGAATCTATCATTTTTGTCTATTTTTTCTTTCACAGACTCAACCGTCATTTTAATAATGTTTTTGATTTTTGGAATAATGTACCCCTTCATATTAAAATTATATCTCTCTTTTTCTAAATATTTCTTATGAAATTAATCAAATTTTATTTAATTTCATCTTTTTTCAATTTTTTACTTGGAAATTCAAAAAAGACATTTGATTTCCAGGCTCATATTGTTCATAAGCATTTGAATTCTTTTGTATAGCGTTATTAGTCAAATGAATATATTGATTCTCAAGGTTTTCATCATTTTCAATATCATAAATTTCTGATGAAAGTCTTATATACCCTTCTCTTTAAATTAAATGCAAGATTAATTTTCATCAAAAGAAAATGTTAAAAACCGAAACAAATAAAGATTTTTTTTTTGATCAAAGAGAACCCATACTCTTATATCAAATTTTCTTTTATTAATCAAAAGAGGAGCTTCCATATACTTTTGAATCACAAATCTTCTTGAATAACTTTTTTTCTTGGTTAAAGTTATGACAAATTTCTGGACCAAATTCTCTCTATATTTTGAGACATTTGTCGTATAGTTTTTGGAAAAATAGTCAGGACGATTCTTAATTTTATAAGCCAGATTTTCTTTTTTCTCATGAAAGTGAAGAAATTCATTCAGTTTCTCAAGATTATTAAAGACAAAAATGCCCTGACCTCGGTTTTTGCCTGCGGGCTTGATTAACCACATATTTTTTCCTGTGTAAAAACAGTTTCTTTTCTTAAAATTATTAAAATCCTTCAAAATTTGCTTCTTGCAATTATCATGCAAATATTCTTCCTCATAAGATTCATTCATAAAAAACCTTATGAATTTACGAAAATCGTTTTGAAACGAAGGGCTTTCTAAATCAATTGAGAAACTCAAAGGAATCATAGAAAAAAGGGGATAGCCTCGACTCTAAAAAAATATTTTTTTTAGAAAATAGACTTTTTTACATAGCAATATTCTTTAAGATTAAGAAACAAAAAGTATTTATTTGAGATTTCTCTATGAAATTCAAGATGATTTACACATTGAATATCGTGCTTATGCAGGGATAATGTGTTGAAATTTAGATTCAGAGATGAGGGTGACCATTTAAAATCAACAAAAGTTTGATTGTTCTTATAAATAATCCAATTTTTTTTTCTTTCTAGAATTTTTTGCACAAGTTCAGAATTATTCCCTTTTTCTATTTGAAACTTAATAATTTCAAAAATTATTATTTTTTTTTTAAAATTAACATTTACAACGAAAAATTCACTTCGTTTGGGTTTTAGATCTATTGTGGAAAATCCCCTTTTCAATTGAAAAGCGGAATTTTTATTAAATGTTTGATTTTCAGGCTTAATATCAATTTGTTCTGAAGTTTTATGTCTTTAAAAGAATAATTAAGAAACAAAGTGATGTTTTTTTTTAAAAAAACTTTAGCTCTCGTCCCCCTTCTGCGGTTTTTGGGGGTGGGGCTTTAAAATTAGAAGGAAATAATCTAGATGGAATTAAATTTTCTTATTTATAAATGGATAATAAATTTTACTTGCCACCTTTTGAAGAAGAAATAATGAAATTCTTTGAGAATTTTTTTGTTAAAAATGGTGGGGTGGTTTCCATAATTTTGTTAATTTTCTACAATTTAAATAAAAAAATTGTTTGTTTGCAGTTTTTATTTTAATTTTTTTTGCTAGTTTTATTAATAATTATTTGTTTTAAGTGAAAAATAAAATTATTTATTTTTTCTCTCTGATTTTCTACTTGACTTATAAGTAATTTATTTTTATCATGCATTTTAATCAATATCCTCTTTAATATTTCTTTTGCAAATCGGACAATTAATCTTTTTTTTTGTCCATTCCCTCAAACAATCTTCATGATATTGGTGTGAACAATGCAGTCTTTTCACCAAATCATTTCTTTTGTAATCCTCCAGACAAATTGCGCACATTTTCCTTGAAGAAGAGTCTTCATAATTCAATTCATTCTTATTCTTCAAATCATCATCAACTCCGAACAAAAAAATCGGGATTTTCTCGAATTCTGCTAATTTTAGACCTACTACTGCCGAAGTATTTGTCATTGCATTTATCAAAAGGAATGTCTCAATCAAAGAATCTAAATTCCCCATAATTCTTTCTTGTCTCCTCACAATATTCAATCTTTCTTGTATTTCCATTAAGGATCTAAAGCGTGAATTCAAGAAATTCAGATCTCCTTCTTGATTTCTTAAGGATTCTCGAATATTTCTTAAATGCGTTGAAAACTGATTGATTCGATCCAAAGTATGTCCAATAGTCCCTTCAGGGTAATTCGCAATTTCATTTGTCGTTGTATTTGTTATCGCGATGGCATTTGTTCTGTTTAATGTGACTATTGTCAAATTACCATGTCTTTCTTCAAAAGGCCTGAGTAAAGACTCTTCTGAAAGATCATTTCTTAGAGGATTTAAATTATTATTGCTTCTAAGTCTTTGGCTATTTGAAATATTGCTAAGAGAAATTGCAGGGGTTCTTTGATAAGATATTTCAGGTTTTTTTATTTGAGGAGGTGTTACTATGTTCTTTTCTTCTTCTTCTTCTTCACTTTCTTCACTTTCTGACTTTTTTTCTTCTTCAGAAGAATTTTTTTCATTTTCTTTGTTATCAAACTCAAAATTTGGGCTATTTCTCAAATGAAGAATCTCTCTCTCATTATTCCTGAAAGGATTTTCATTGTAAGTCATTAATTTCTTGGGTGGATTCGGTAAAATTTCTTCTTTTTTCTCTATATGTTTTATTTCATTTTCTGATTTTAGCTGAGTTTGCGATTGATCATTTGTAGCCCCTCCCAAATTTCTCTGATTATTGGGTCTTATTTCTATTTTCTTCTGGATTACTCTTAAAGATGCTGCTTTACGAATAAATAAATTTGAAGAATTTTTTGTTTTATCTTGAATTGAATGAAAAAATGGACAATCATTCCTTCTGCAAATTTTATAATTCTGGTAATTTTCGCAATTTTTATGAAGGAATTCACATTCTGGAATCGGACATTTTCCATTTTTTTTCCAATTTTCACAGCTCACTCTATGAAAATATGGACATTTATTCACAAGTTTTTGGAAACAATATTGGTATTTAAAGTAATTCTTGCAGTCTTGATGGATGTATTGATGAACATTGTTGCAAAAACCATGTCTTCCATAAAAAGCACAAATAGTTGTTTTGGAAACGCTTGGGGAACCTGATACCATGTTAAATGATTTTCTTATTTTAAAGGAATTTGAAGGAATTTCCATTTTTTTTTTGTTTCTCTATTAATTTAAACTTAATTTTTTTTTCTTTGCTAATTTAATTATTTTTAAAAAAAAAAATTTTTAACAAAATAAAATTGTGTTTTTAAATAAAAAATTAATTTTTTTATTTTTTACTCTTGAAATTAGAAGAAGATGAATAATTTGCAAGCTGCAGTCTGTTGTACAAATAGACTCGCCATTTTTTGAATCCTCTCTCCTCTTTCTTTTTCCTTTTCCAATGACTTAATCTGCTTGATTTCATTCATATCCTCAGCATAATTTTTCATTCTAAATTATCAATATTCGTATTCAAATTGGATAATTCAATCCAATGTCCCGCACTAAGCAGTATCAAACTCCCACTTTTATATTTCAGCATAGCATGTCCAACGTTCCATTTTTATCTCCAATAGTCCATCCATGTTCTTTTTGTGCTTCTATATTAAATCCACTAGCTTTTGTTACAATAGTCAATATTGAAAGATTATATTTGGCATTATCTGCTTAAGGAGGAATTTTGAATAATGAAGCTTTATTGATGGTTGGGAAGGAAAGAGATGACATTTTAAAAAGAACATAACTTATTGATAAATTTCTGAAGAAACCAATCATAATCTCATGTTTTTTTTCTCAGGAATGTATGGTATTGGCAAAAGTCTAATGTTAAGGAATATTGTGTATAGGATGATGAGTATATTAGAGAAAACTTCATGCATGAAAAAATTGAGAAACATGTAAAGTTTTTATTTACAGTTTGAATTGTGCGAATAGGGAAAGAAAATTGAATGAATGGGTTGAATTAATAAAGAAAATATTGTCAATGTGGGAAAAGAAAAGCCATGAAAACTTGATAAATGCTTTATTAGAGGATGAGGAGCATTGATTGTTATACTATTATCGATAAATTCCTGGGACTCCTTTGATAATTATTTAGACGATTTGCAAGATTCAATAAAATCTTATTGATCGAAGCAGTTAGAACTGAATTTCTTGAACAGAAGCCTATTTTTTCGTGTAAAAAAAAAGTTGACGCTGAAGATGAAGCAAAAAACAATGAGAATATCATAGAAGATGGAATTTAGAGGAGTCTTTAGATAATAAAATTTTTATTAAAATCAATATTGGTGAGATCGACAAAGAAGACATTGAAGGTTTATTAAAGAAAAACCATAAATAGAAATCGAAGAGTGTGATGAATCAATGAAAATTAAAGTGGATTTTTTGATTCATAAAGCGCAAGGTGTGCTTTTTTTTGTTTTGAGTTTATTCGAAAATTTATGAGCTCAAAACTATTTAATAATGAATGAAAACAGTCACTATTTAAAAATCAATGAAGGATTATATGTAAATCCACCGTTGGGATGCAGTAAAATAAATGGACCTAAAATAGATCATTTAGCTTGCCATAAAATAATTCTTTTGAAAGCCTCCTCATCAGTTATTGAGAAACCTTTGATTTTCTTAATCCATACTGTTTAAAGTGTGCAAAACATAATTATTCCCCATTGAATGAGCCACAATTGTGACTTTTTTCCCTGTGAGTTCCCATAGAAATTTTATGGACCTTTTCAATATTAGCAAGAAATCATTAAATAGCATTCCTTTGCGAAAATCAAATGGAATTCCTTGAAAGGTTATGCTGTTTTGATAGCCTAAATTATTAAAAGACTCAATGAATTTACCGAAACCTTCAGTATTACAACTCATGTGAACAAAAACTGCTAGCTAAAAGACCGAAATAAGAAAAAAAAATTCCTATTTCGTTGCTGATAATTTTCAAGGAAAACGTGAAAGCTCCGTAATTTATTTAATTGGAATTTAATTTTTATTTTTTATTTGAATAAAAAAGAAAAGGATTTCCCTTTCCTGATTTTAATATTAGCAAAAAAGGGCTCTTTAATAGTAAAAAATTTCTAAATTTATTATTTTGTTTAATTTTATAAATTATATTTAAGATTGTTTTTATTTTTCAAACGCTTATTTAGATACCTATATTCAAGTAAATTTCTTTATTTTTATTTCAACTTTAAACTGATTAGAAAATCACTTTAGATAATGGCTCTCAGATAATAAAAGTCGGCCTAGTTTAAAAAAAGATTTTTGAATTTTGAAAAATTATTTTTTTTATCTATAAAATTTTATAGAA
>JFJP01040372.1_pt1 | contig 11362 bp, 18 predicted proteins | sample 431651 | NCBI WGS metagenome assembly JFJP01 (sample SAMN02602958, study PRJNA72255) | Microbial mat metagenome, whole genome shotgun sequencing project. | biome: fresh water; feature: sink hole; material: water; isolation source: purple microbial (photo- and chemosynthetic) mats found in... | reverse complement strand
AAAAAAATAATCATTATTGCTAAACCTATAGCTGATTCAGCTGCTGCTACTGTTAAAATATATAAAGAAAATAATTGACCAATTAAATCATTTTATTTTTTTTTAATAAAAATATTGAATTTAAAAAAATTAATAATTCATTATTATTTTTTGTATTAGTATGAATTGAAATATCAATTGCAGGTATATCTTTAAATTTAAAAAATTCTCTTTTTAATTCAAAAAAATCTAAAATATTTTTAATTTGAAAATTTAAAATATTAGTATTTTTAAAATTAAATTTTATATCTTTATTTAAAGAAGGTATTATAAAAATAATTAATTTTTCTAAAAATATATATATATTTTGTTTTTTAAGAGTTACTTTACAACCTATAATTGAATTCTTTTTTATTTTTAAAAAAATATTATTTTTTTTTGATTGAGTTGGTAAAGGATTTTGATTAGTTATTAATTTTAGAAAAACTAAAATATTAATTAATTTTTTTTTTTCAATATTAGCTTTTTTAAAACCGATATTTAAACATATTTTAGTTATTTTTGGAATTTCAAAAACATTTTTAAAATTTATTTTGGTTAAAAGATCGTATGAAATAATATTTTTGTAATGATTTTTTAAATTTTTATTCATAAATTTTTATAAAATATTAGATGACAAAGATAATATTTTAAAATTTTTTTGTTTTCTAAATTCAGATGTGATAGGACCAAAAATACGAGTACCTAAAGGTTTATTCATATTGTTTAAAATAATAATACAATTTTTATCAAATTTTATTATATTACCTATAGTACTTTTTTTTTGATAACTTGTTTGTATAATTAAAGCTTTAAATAAATCACCTTTTCTTATTTTTATTTTTTTTTTTTGATTTAATTTTAATTTTTTAGCTGAAATTAAAATTTTATCTCCTATTTTACCTACTTTACTTTTATAAATTTTTATACATTGTCCTATTTTGATACCACTATTATCATTTATTTTTAGTTTAGTTTGAATATGAATCATTTATTATAATTATTTGACGAAAGTAGGACTTGAACCTACATCTTCAGATTATGAGCCTGATAAGTTTCCATTTACTCTATCTCGTCATAAAATGTTTTTTTCTAGAAAATATCAAAGAAGGGACTCGAACCCTTAATGCTTTTGTGCTTTACATTCTAAGTGTAATGTGTTTACCAATTTCACCACTTTGATAATATTTACCTACTATTGGACTTGAACCAATAACCTAAAAAAGGAACAGATTTTAAATCTATCGTGTTTACCAATTTCACCAAGTAGGCCCTATTTTTATGAATAACAAAAAAAAAAACTATTTACAATTACATTTTTATGAATTAAAATATAATCTATTAATTTTTTTAATTACTTTTTCTTATATTTTTTTTATATCTTATTATTTTTCAAATCAATTAATATATTTATTTATAAAAATTTTAATTAATAATAATATATTAAAATATTTTATTTTCACAAATATTACAGAATTATTTATTACTAATATAATAATATCTATTATTATTTCTTTATTTATTTCGACACAATTGTTAATAATTCAATTATGGTTTTTTATCTCTTCAGGTCTTTATCAATATGAAAATTTAAAATTTATTAAATTTTATTTTTTATTTGTAGTTTTTAATATTATAATTATTTTTATTATATTAATAAAAATAATTCCAACTTTATTAATATTTTTTATAAACTTTAAAGATAATTTTGAAAATATATATACATATAATATATTTTTTGAACCTAAATTTGATAGCTATTTTCAATTTATTTTTTTAACTTATTTTTATATTTATACAATTTTTATATATTTTTTTATAATATTTTATATAATATTTTATAAAAAAATCAAAATAAAAAAATTTATATCTTTAAGAAAATCTTTTTATTTGAAATTTATTTTTTTAAGTATTATTATATCACCACCTGAATTTTTAAATCAAATATTTATTATCATTTTTTTAATCTTTTTATTTGAAATTTTAATATTTTTATATTATTATTTATGTAGATATTTTTTTAATAAAATTTAATTTATTTTTATCTGAGTTTTGATTTAAATTTTTATCATTTTTAATTTCTTTAAATATTTTTAAATTTAATTGGTATTTTTTTAAATATTTAATAGATGTTATATTTAAAGAAGATCCATTTGTTAAAATTATTTTATTATTATATGTAAATAAATTTTGATTTTTTTTCATTTTTCAATAATGGCTAGATAACATAAAGGTAATGTAAAGGACTGCAAATCCTTTAATGACGGTTCAAATCCGTCTCTAGCTTTAAATTATAGGGTAGAGTGGGATTTGAACCCACGGTATTACGCATACTTCAGTTTTCAAGACTGACACCTTAAACCACTCGATCACCTACCCATTAAACTAACGTCGTTTCATTTTTTTTACTCTACAACCATTAAAAGGAATAGGAGTTTTATCTATAATACTATCTATTATAATTTTTTTTTTTTGTAAATTTTTTAAAATATTAAATCGTCCTAAACCATTACCATTCAAACTTATTTTTAATCTTTCAATTTTTTTTAATTTAATATATTTATTAATTTTATAAACGATCAATTGAACATTATAAGGTGTATTTTTTTTGAATCTTGATTTTTGTAATGATTTAGTTGACCATTGTTTCAAAACTTCTCCATTATTTTTTGTTAAACTTATTAAAGTATTTTTTAAAGCACTTTTAATATGTAAATTAGCAAAAATTATAATATTTTTATTTTTTTTTTTATAATTAATCATATTTTTATTTTTTTTTTTTTAACTTTTGTTTATTATTTACTTTAAATTTATTTAATTTTTGAGATATGTTTTTTTTAAATTTTTGTGCTGTTTTAGCATTTGTATGTGTACGTTGACCTCGAACAGGTAATCCTAAATTTCTTCTAATTCCACGAACACTTTTAATTTCTAATAATTCATTTAATATTTTCTGTTTAGATTCTTTTAATATCTGTTCAATTTTTAAATTTTTATTTATATAATTAATTAAACGATTTACTTGATGACTTTTAAGTTTGTTAACAGTTATTTTAGGATTAATTCCTATATTTTTACAAATTTTTTTAGATTGATATTCATTTATACCATATAGTATTTTTAAAGAATAAAAAATACTTTTTGAATTTGAAATAGTTTTATTAAAAATATATAACATAATAGATATTCTCTACATACCATATAAAATGATAGAAAAAAAAATAAATCCTATAACACCATCACAACGTCAAACATTATTATTAAAAAAAAAACATTTAAGTAAAACTTTTAAAATTAAAAAATTAATTAAAGGTTTTAAAAGAGCTAATGGACATAATAATCAAGGTAAAATTACTGTAAGACATCGAGGTGGAGGACATAAACGTTTATATCGAATAATTTCTTTTAATAGATCACAAAATATTGAAGGTTATGTTTCAAAAATCATTTATGATCCTAATAGATCTTCAAATATAGCTTATATTAAACAAAATTTAGAAACAAATAATTTAAAAGAATATTTTATTTTAGCTCCTGAAGGTTTAAAAATAAATCAATATATTAAAAGTTCTATAGATGCTGAATTAAAAATAGGTAATTCTTTACCTTTAAGTCAAATACCAATAGGAAGTTTAATACATAATATAAGTTTAAAACCTAAAGGAAAAGGACAATTAATTCGAAGTGCAGGTACTTCTGCGCAATTAATACAAAAAATTAATAATAAATATGCAAAAATAAGATTAAATTCAGGTGAATTAAAATTAATTTTATTATCTTGTTATGCTACTTTAGGTATTGTTTCTAATATTAATCATAAAAAAATTAAAATAGGTAAAGCTGGACGTTCTCGTTGGTTAAATAAAAGACCTGTTGTAAGAGGAGTTGCTAAAAATCCAGTAGATCATCCACACGGAGGCGGTGAAGGAAAAACAAGTGGAGGTAGACCTTCAGTAACCCCACAAGGTCGTATAACAAAAGGTCAACCTACTAGAAAAAAAAGAAAAAAAAAATTAATTATTCAATAAATAAGATATGTCAAGAAGTAAAAATAAAGGTCCTTTTTTTAGAGTAAATCTCTTAAAAAATAAACAATGGGTTAAAATTTATAATAAAAATTTAACAATATTACCAGAATATATTTCACATTTTGTAAAAATTTATAATGGAAAAAATTTTGTAAGTCTTAAAATAAATGAAAAAATGATCGGTTTTAAATTTGGTGAATTTATTTATACACGAAAAAAACATATTTATAAGAAAAAAAAATAAATAAATTATGGGTCAAAAAATAATACCAATAAGTTTACGATTGAATAAAAATGAAAACTGGCACTCAAAATGGATTGTTGAAAAAAATGAATATCCAAAATTATTACATTTTGATTTAGAAATTAGAAAATATTTTGAAAATGTTTTTAATTTTAAAAATTTTAAATTAATTAATTTAAATGTAAAAAAAATTTCAAAAAATATTAATATATATATATATATATATGAAAATAAACGATCTAAATCTTTAAGTTTTTTTAATAAAATTATAACATATTTAAATAATTATTATAAAAACCATTCAATTAAAATTTTTATTAAAAAAGTAAAATTAAATGATTTGCAATTATTAAAAAATAATCTTATAAAGATTTTTCATCATATAAATAAAAAAAATAGAATAAATCCTGATATTATAAAAATGATTTATAATTTTAGTTATGCTTTTTATACAAAAAATATTAATGTAATATCATTTTCTATTAAAGAAACTTTACAAAGAAAAAAAGCACATAAAAAATTTATAAAAAATATAAATAATGTTTTAGAAAGCTTTTTTAGTATATTTTCTAATTTTATTGGTTATCGCTTACAATTTAAAGGTCGTTTAAACGGTTCAAAAAGAAAAAGAAAGTTAATATATCAAAAAGGTAAAATACCATTAAATACTTTTAAATATGATATTAAATATCATTTTAATGAATTTAAAACACCTTCTGGTATTTGTAGTATAAAATTTTGGGTTTTTTTAAAAAAATAAAATAATATGTTGTTTCCAAAAAAAACTAAATATAAAAAACAATTTAAAGGTAAACTTATAGGTAAAACTTCAAAAGGAAACAAAATTATTTTTGGTAAATATGCTATTAAAGTTTTAGAAGAAACTAGATTAACAGCACGTCAAATTGAAGCTACACGTCGAATAATTGTTCGTAAAATGAAAAGATTAGGTTTTCTTTGGATACGTGTTTTTCCAAATACACCTATTACTGCTAAACCAACTGAAAATAGAATGGGTAAAGGAAAAGGTTCAGTTTCATTTTGGGTAGCTAAAGTACAAAAAGGACAAATTTTATTTGAAATTGGTGGTATATCTTTAAGTGTTGCTCAAAAAGTATTAAAAGCAGGTTCAAATAAATTACCTGTTAAAACAAAATTTGTTTATAAATAATAATAATAAGGGCTTATAGTTTAATTGGTTAGAGCATACCGCTCATAACGGTAGTGTTGTAGGTTCAAGTCCTACTAAGCCTATATTTTTCATCATAGTTATGAATAAGATTAAAAAAATAGATAAGATAAATTTACTAAATTATCAATATTTTTTAAAAAATAATTTTTTAAAAAAAAATAAATATAAATTAAAAAAAATATTATTTAATAATCCAATAATATATAAAAAAAATAATTTAAATATTATTGAATTAAATAATTCTAAAAATGTTTTAATACCTTCAACAATATTAAATTTTAATAGTATTAATACAATTAATACTTTGTATGAAAATCAATTATTATTTAATTATAATTTGAATAATTTAAATGCTAATATTTTATATAATTTTAATAAAATAATGTTAAAATATATATATATAAAAACAGATATAATTAAAGGTAGAGTTATTAAAATTATCAAAACTAAAAATAATAAATTTTTAAATAATAAAGTTGTAATAGCTGTTTTAGGTAAATTATTTGAAATTAAATCTATAAATTTAAATAGACGTTTAAAACGTTTTTTTTATTTAAAAAAAAAAGTATTTTTTAAAGATTATAATAAAAATAAATTTAATATATTTAATCAAATAAAAAAACAAAAAGAACCTTCATATAAAAAAATAGATAAAAAAATTTCAAAATTTATAAGAACTTATTATGGTAGATTATTAAATTTTAAAATAATAAAAGTTAATAAAAAAATTAAGTTTTCTCGTATTGCTTATGTTGATGAAATATATAAAAAAAGAAAAATTAAACAAATAAAAAAAAATAAAAAACAAAGTATATCAGGCAAGGTTCAAAAAACATTAAAGACGACTTTATCAAGTACTTTATTTACGAAACCATTAGTTTTGAAAAAATTTAATTAATGCCACAATTCGATCATTTTTCTTTTTTTAATCAAGTTTCATGGTTTTTATTTTTATTTTTTACTTTTTATTTTTTAATTGTTTATTTTTTTCTACCTAAAATATGTTATAATTTAAAATTTAGAAAAAAAAAAATTATAATAAATAATAAAAAAAATAATCAAATATATTTTGAAAAAAATAATATCTTTTTTTTTTTTAATAATTCTTATAAAACTTTTTGTTCAAAATTTGAATTTTTTATTTTAAAAAAAATATTTATTTATAACTTAATAGAAATAGATAAAATAAAAAAAATATCTTTAATAAACAATTACTTTAAAAATAAAAAAAATATTTTTTTAAATGATAAATTTCTATTATTTAAAAAAATATTTATTAATATATAATATAAAAAAGTGTATAGCTCAGTTGGTTAGAGCACCGGACTTTTAATCCGATGGTCTTGGGTTCAAATCCCAATACACTTAAATATATTGGGGATATATTTCAACTGGTAGAAAATATGTTTTGCAAATATAAGGTTATCGGTTCGAATCCGATTATCTCCATCTTTATTGATTATTATTAAAATTAATGCAAAAAAAAATTAAAAAAAATATAAAACAAAGATATTTATTTAAAAAACTAGAAAAAAAAAGATTAATTTTAAAAATTATTTCGAAAAATTTTAATTTATGTAAAAATTTACGTTGGAAATCGCAACAAAAATGGTTTTTTTTTAATCAAAATTCTTCATTAACACGTATAAAAAATTTATGTGTTTTAACTGGACGTTCAAAAAGTATATACCGTTTATTTAAAATTTCTAGAATACAATTACGTAAATTAGCTTCAGAAGGTTTTTTACCTGGAGTTTCTAAATATAGTTGGTAAATTAAAATATGATAATTACAGATACTCTTTCAAATTTATTTTCAGCAATTAAAAATGGTTTTTTATCTAAAAAAACTAAAATAATACAACCAAATTCAAAACAATCTACAAATGTATTAAATATATTAATAAATGAAGGATTTATTAAAACTTATAAAATAAATTCAAAAAATCAAATTGAAGTTTTTTTAAAATATAAAAATAATAAATCAGTTATTAATCAAATAAAAAGAATTTCAAAACCTGGAAAGCGTTTCCATATAAAAAATAAAGATTTATATATTAAAAAACAAGGTTTTTATATATTATCTACTTCTTTAGGTATAATAACTGATTTAGAAGCTAAAAAATTAAATATAGGTGGTGAATTAATTTGTAAAATTTTTTAAAATATGATTAAATTATTAAAGAAAAATATTGAAATTAAAAATAAAATTTTATTTAAAAGTTTAATAGGAAATATTCAAGTTTTTTATATAGATAAAAGTATTAAAATACCTAAAAATATAAATATTGAAATTAAAAAAAATAATATTTATTTTAAGGGGATTTTAGGAAATGTTTCTTTAACTTTTACAAATAAAATTTTATTTTTTTTAAAAAATAATAAATTAATATTTATTGTAAATACAAAAATTAAAAAAAAAAGTATTTTAAATTTATATAATAAATTAATAAAAATAAAAATAAAAGGGATTTTACAGGGATTTAAATTAAATTTAATATTAAAAGGTATTGGTTTTAAATCTTTTATTGAAAATAATAATTTAATATTGAAGCTAGGTTTTAGTCATAATATTATAATACCTATTCCTAATAATATAAAAATAATAAATCAATCTAATAATTTAATATTTAGTAGTATAGATTTTATAAATTTAACACAATTCGTTTATTATATAAAAAATTTTAAAAAACCAGAACCTTATAAAGGAAAAGGGTTATTATTAAAAAATGAAAAAATTATTCAAAAAGAAGGTAAAAAAAGTAAAAAATAAATAAATATGATACAAAAAAAAAAAAATAATAATAATATTTTATTAAATTTATTATTTAAATCAAAAAATATTTATGGTGAATCTTTAAAAGATACCAAAAAAGATATAATGCCTTTTATATATGGTATAAGACATAACTATACAATTATTAATTTAAAAAATGTTTCATTTTATTTAAAAAGAATTTTTAAATTATTGGCTCTTACTATATTGAAAAAACAAAAAGTACTATTAATAGGTAATTCTGAAGATATTCAATTTTTAGTAAATAAAAAATTTATTAAAAATAATAAAAATATAATTATTTTTAATAAAGAATGGGTTAATGGTTTAATCACTAATAAAATCACCAATAATGAAATTAATAAAAAAATTAATTTTTTTATTAAAGAAAATGAAATAAAATTAATAATTGTTATTAAAAGTTCTGTAGATGAATATTTTTTAAATAAAGAATTATCCTTTTTAAATGTACCTATTATCTCATTTTTAAGTACTAGTGAAAATTTAAAAAATATTAATTATCCAATAATAAATAATTCTAAAAATATAAAATCATTATATACAATAATGTATTTATTAAGAAAAGTATTTTAATAATATGAATAAATTAAGACCTAGAAATAAAATCTGTTTTCAAAATAATAAAAATCCACATGCTTATTTAAAAATATGGAAACTAAAAAAAAAAAAATGGAATTTACTTAAAAAAAAATTACATAATAAAAAAATCATTAAACCTGAAAAAAGAAATAAATTTTTTCAACAAAGATTATTTGAAAAACAAGAATTCAAGAATTTTTATGGTTCAATACCTGAATATCAATTAAAAACTTTATTTAAAAATTTATTAAAAAAAAATAATAAAATAAATGTTTTTAAAAATTTTGTAATAACTATTGAAACTCGTTTAGATATTAATTTATTAAGATTAAGATTTGTTAAAACAATTTTTCAAGGAAAACAATTAATTAATCATAAAAAAATTAAAATAAATGATAAAATAATAAATAAACCTAATTATTTATTAAAAAAAGGTGATATTATTACTATTAATAATTAATGACTAAAAAATATTATAAAAAAAAAAAATTCAATAATCATAAAAAAATAAAAGAAGTATTTAATCATAAAAAAAAATTAATAACTTTATTAAGTTATAAAACTACTTATTTATATAAAAATAAAAAGCTGAAAAAAGGAGTTTTCTTAAAAAAACCTACATATAAAAAAATTTTATATCCTTTTTTTTTAAATTTAAAATTAGTAAATGAATACTTAAAAAAAAAATAATTAATAATTTTTGCATATTTAAAAAAACTATAAAATTGTAGGATTTTTATATGATTTAAGAAGATAAAAATAAAAAAAGCATTAAGTGGATGCCTTGGCATTAATTTTATTTTTAGGACGTAAAAATGCGAAAAGCTATATTAAATTTAAAATTATTAAGCAATATAGATTTCCTAAAGTAAACTTTTTCTTTGTGAAAATAAAAAAAGCAGTGAATTGAAATATCTAAGTAACTGTTTAAAAAATCAAACGAGAATCCGTAAGTAGTGACGAGCGAAAATGGAGAAAGGTTTATAAAAATATATAAAATATAATTTGAAAAATTTTAAAAAATTTACTAAAAAAGGTTAAAGTCCTGTAGAATTATATTCATTTTTATTATAGTAAAAAGAGATATGTGAAGTCTTTTTTGAATATTGGGGAACCACCCTCAAAACCTACAAAAATTAATGACCTATAGTGAACAAGTACTGTAAAGGAAAGGTGAAAAAGAACTTGAGAGTTTGAAATAATTCTGAAACTTAATGTTAATAATCAATTGGAACTTTTAATAAAGTGACAGTGTACCTTTTGCATAATGGGCCAGCAAGTTTATTTTTATAGCAAGCTTAATTTTATAAAATAGGCGTAGATAAATCAAGTTTTAAAATGCTTTAAAGTTATATAAATAAGACCCGAAACCGGGTGATCTAACCATGAACAGATTGAAAAATAGGTAAAACTATTTGGAGGATCGAACTCACATATGTGGCAAAATATGGAGATGATTTGTGGTTAGGAGTGAAAGGCTAATCAAACTCGGAGATAGCTGGTTTTCCGCGAAATCTATTGAAGTAGAGCATTTAAAATCTTTTTCTGGGGTAGAGCACTCATTGAGCTAGGGGGCGTAAAAACTTACTAAACTTTTAGAAACTCCGAATACGGAAAAAAGATATTTAAATAGACAGACATTAGGCGCTAAGGTCTTTTGTCAAGAGGGAAACAGCCCAGATTGATCGCTAAGGTCTCTAAATAATATTCTAAGTGAAAAAGGAAGTAAAAAAATATTGACAACCAGTAGGTAGGCTTGGAAGCAGCCATCCTTTAAAGAAAGCGTAATAGCTCATTGGTCTAGTTTTTTTGCGCCTAAAATGTATCGAGACTTAAGAAATTTACCGAAGCGGCAAGTTTTATATAAAACGGTAGCGGAACATTCTGTATGTTAATAAAGATATGTTGTTAAATATATTGAAGATATCAGAAAAGAAAATGCTGGCATTAGTAACAAAAAATAATGTATAAATCATTATCACCGTAAATCCAAGGGTTTCTTATGTTCAGATGTATTTCATAGAGTGAAACGGCCCCTAAGAAAGATTTGACGAAAGCAAATTTTGATGGGATAATTTTTAAATTAAATTTTTTTTAAAAAGTGACAAAAAATTTTAAATTTTTTCGGGAAAGAGCTTTTTAATTAAATAAACCGTACCCTAAACCAACACAGGTGGATAGGTCGAGTAGACTAAGGTGAATGAGAGAACTATATTGAAGGAACTCGGCAAAATGACTCTGTAACTTCGGGATAAAGAGTACCTTTTTTTTTTAAAAAAAAAAGGTGGCACAGAATAGGGGGTTGCGACTGTTTAATAAAAACTTAGGACTCTGCTAAATGGTAACATGATGTATAGGGTCTGACACCTGCCCGGTGCTGGAAGATTAATAGGAGATGTTTCTGCATTGAATGGAAGTCCCAGTAAACGGCGGCCGTAACTCTGACGGTCCTAAGGTAGCGAAATTCCTTGTCGGGTAAGTTCCGACCTGCATGAATGGTGTAAC
>JFJP01006809.1_pt1 | contig 11362 bp, 12 predicted proteins | sample 431651 | NCBI WGS metagenome assembly JFJP01 (sample SAMN02602958, study PRJNA72255) | Microbial mat metagenome, whole genome shotgun sequencing project. | biome: fresh water; feature: sink hole; material: water; isolation source: purple microbial (photo- and chemosynthetic) mats found in... | reverse complement strand
TCAACAGCATTTTGGGCTATGCGCAGCTCATGGGTGAAGACACCACCATTCCGCCGCACCGGCAACAGGCGGTGAGTGTGATCAAGCGCGGTGGTGAGCATTTGTTGTCGCTCATTGAAGGCACGCTGGACATTGCCCACATTGAGGCCGGCCGGTTGACCCTGAACGTCAAACCCATGCCCTTTGACGATTTTGTGCACGACATCGTCAGCTTGTTTGAGCTCGAAGCCCAGGCCAAGGGCCTGGCTTTTCGCTGCGATGTGCACGGCAGCTTGCCGCCCATGGTGCGAGCCGACGAGAAACGCGTGCGCCAGATTGTCATCAACCTGCTGGGCAACGCCATCAAATACACCGCTCAGGGTCATGTGGTGATGCGCTTGCGTTATGCGCGTGAAATGGCCACGGTCGAGATTGAAGACACCGGACCGGGGCTGTCCGAGACCGAAATCAAACGCATCTTTGAGCCGTTTACCCGATCCGAGTCGGCAGGTGCGTCAGGCCCGGGTGCCGGCCTCGGTCTGACCATTGCCAAGATGCTGACCGACCTGATGGGCGGTGAATTGACCGTCACCAGCACACCGGGCATGGGCTCGGTGTTCAAGGTCAAACTGTTTTTGCCCGAAGTTCACATGCCGGTCGAGGCCGGTGTGTATTCGCTGGCCTCCAAGCGGCAAAAGCGCATTTTTGTGCGACGCCCGCGCGTGGCTTATGCCGGACCCCGGCGACGCATTCTGGTGGTGGACAACGAGGAGACCGACCGTGAATTGTTGGTCAAGCTGTTGCAGCCGGTGGGCTTTGAGGTGCGCACGGCCAGCAGTGGTCACGATTGCCTGGACCTGCTGGCGGCCGGCTACCTGCCCGAGGTGATTCTGATGGACCTGGCCATGCCGGGCATCGACGGCTGGGAAACCATTCGGCGCTTGCGGGTGTTGTTGGCCAACAGCCCGCAACCCTTGCCCATGATCGCCATCGTCTCGGCCAATGCCTTTGATCGGGGCCTGGACAACGATGTGGGCATTCCCACCGAAGACTTCATCCTCAAGCCGGTGCGCCATACCGATTTGCTGGACTGGCTGGAACGCCGTTTGCAGCTCAGCTGGCTGGAATCTGCCCCGCCAGGCCCGGTGGATTCGGATCAGCAGGCGCCTGAAAGGCGTTACCCCGACGCGTCATCGTTGCAAGCGCTGCGCGAGGTTGTGACCCTGGGCTTTTACCGCGGCATCCTGAACCAGCTCGACGACATTGAGCGCCAGCAACCTCCGTGTGCCGCGTTTGTTCAAGAGATGCGCGCGCTGGCCCGGCAGTTTCAGTTTGAGTCCATGTTGGCCCAACTCAGTCTGGTGATGCATGAAAACTAGCCTGACCCAACCGAAACTTGACCGAACGCTGGACCGCGCCAACAGCGACGTGGTGCTGATCGTGGACGACGTGCCAGACAACCTGGCCATGCTGCATGACGCGCTGGACGAATCCGGCTACACCGTGCTGGTGGCGACCCACGGCGAAGCAGCGCTGCAGCGCGCAGCGCAGGTGCTGCCTGACATCATTTTGCTGGATGCCATGATGCCGGGCATGGACGGTTTTGAGGTGGCGCGCTGCCTCAAAGCCACGCCGCAAACCGCCCATATTCCGATCGTCTTCATGACCGGTCTGACTGAAACAGAATACCTGGTGGCTGCGCTGGAGTGTGGCGGGGTGGACTACGTTACCAAGCCGATCAAGCCCAAGGAAGTGCTGGCGCGCATGGCCGTGCACCTGCAGGGTGCACGCGAAAAGCGCCAGGCCCGCAGTGCCTTGGACGCGTTTGGTTATGCCAGCATCACTGTGCGGGTCAGTGATGGCAAATTGATGTGGCAAACGCCCCTGGCCCGCGACCTGCTTTTGCATTACTACGGTACCGATGCCCCTACCACGCCCCCAGCTGTGTTGACCTGGTTGCGTCGTCATGTGGCCCACCAGGACCCGCAAGCCGAGCCGCCACGCCTGAGCATCGAGCTGGCCGCCCGGCGCCTGACCTTTCGGCTGCACCAGCAAATTGGCGACAGTGAGGGTGGGGGCGACTGGCTCATCATCATGCAAGAGGTCAGCGATCAAAGTGTGATTGAGGCCATGGGCCTGTGTTTCAAGCTGACCCCGCGCGAGGCCGAGGTGCTGTACTGGGTGGTCAAGGGCAAGATCAACCGGGATATTGGTGACATTCTGGGCAGCAGCCCCATGACCGTCAAGAAACACCTGGAGCGGGTGTTTGCCAAGCTGGGTGTGGAGACCCGCACCGCGGCGGCGGCCATGGCGATGAGTCGCATTCGGCAACTCCACCCGCAGTTTGAGCAGTAGCGGTCAGGCATTTAAACGGGTATTCCCAAGCTGTCCCGCAAGCTGGCATCCAAGTTGCTTGGAACCTACCAGGCATATTTATGGAGCTTTTCATGTTCAAACGCACTTTTATCACAACCACCTTGGGTCTGGCCGCTGCGGCGTGCCTGACGTCCGTCCAGGCGCAAACCACCCCCATCAAATTTCAGCTCGACTGGCGCTTTGAAGGCCCCAGTGCCTTGTTTTTAACGCCTGCAGCCAAGGGTTACTTCAAGGATGCCAAGCTCGACGTGGCGATTGACGCTGGCAACGGCTCGGGTGGCACGGTGACGCGGGTGGCTTCGGGTGCCTATGACATGGGTTTTGCCGACTTGGCCGCGCTGATGGAATTCCACGCCAACAACCCCGATGCACCCAACAAGCCGGTGGCGGTGATGATGGTTTACAACGACACCCCCGCCTCGGTGATGGCACTGAAAAAGTCGGGTATCAAAACCCCGGCCGACCTGAGCGGCAAGAAGCTCGGCGCGCCGGTGTTTGACGCCGGTCGCCGCGCCTTCCCGATCTTTGCCAAGGCCAACGCGGTGACCAATGTCGCCTGGACCGCCATGGACCCGCCTTTGCGTGAAACCATGCTGGTGCGCGGCGATATTGATGCCATCACCGGCTTCACCTTCACCTCGCTGCTGAACCTGGAAGCGCGTGGCGTCAAGGCGGAAGACGTGGTGGTGCTGCCGTACCCCAACTATGGCGTCAAGCTGTATGGCAACGCCATCATTGCCAGCCCCAAACTCGTCAAAGAGAATCCGGCCGCCATCAAGGCATTTTTGGCAGCCTTTGCCAAGGGCGCCAAGGACGTGATTGGCAACCCCACGGCAGCCATTGCCGATGTCAAGGCGCGTGACGGCATTGTCAACACCGAACTGGAAACTCGCCGTCTGAAGCTCGCGATTGACACGGTCATCAACAGCGCCAACGCGCGTGCTGAAGGCTTTGGACAGGTCAACGGTCCGCGCCTGGCCCTCATGGCCAGCCAGGTTTCGGATGCATTCAACACCAAGACCCGGGTCAATCCCGATGCGGTCTGGAATGGCAGCTTTTTGCCAGCCAAGGCCGCACTGGATGTGCTGCCTAAAAAGTAAATTGCTCCTTTTGTCATAGCTTCTAGCGCATATTCTGTATGGGCTAGAGGTCAATTTCTCATACAACATGCAAAAAGCAGCTACCCCCTGGTTTGTGGACTTTTCGGATGTCTGGCTGGCCTACAACGACGAACTGCTGGAGCAAAACCAGTTTGCCGTTGAAGCCATTGACCTGAAGGTACGACAAGGCGAATTCATCGCCATTGTGGGGCCGTCGGGTTGCGGCAAGTCGACTTTCATGAAGCTGGCAACCGGTCTGAAGATGCCCTCGATGGGCAAGATTCTGATCGACCAGCAGCCGGTCACTGGGCCACTGAAGATCTCTGGCATGGCGTTTCAGGCGCCCAGCCTGTTGCCCTGGCGCACCACGGTCGACAACGTGCTGCTGCCGTTGGAAATTGTTGAGCCCTATCGCAGCAACTTCAAAGCCAAGCGCAAAGAGTACGAGGAGCGCGCTCGCAAGCTGCTGCAAAAAGTGGGCTTGGGCGGCTACGAAGACAAATTTCCGTGGCAACTCTCGGGTGGCATGCAACAGCGCGCCAGCATTTGCCGCGCGCTCATTCATGAGCCCAAGATGCTGTTGCTGGACGAACCCTTCGGTGCGCTGGATGCCTTCACCCGTGAAGAACTCTGGTGCATCTTGCGGGACCTGTGGACCGAGCAGCAGTTCAACGTGATTCTGGTCACACATGACCTGCGCGAGTCGGTGTTTCTGGCCGATAGCGTGTACGTGATGAGCAAAAGCCCGGGCCGTTTTGTCGTCAAGCGCGAAATCGACTTGCCACGCCCGCGTGACCTGGAAATCACCTACACGCGGGAGTTCACCGACATCGTGCACGAGTTGCGCGGGCACATTGGTGCCATGCGTCAGACGGGTGCAGCCATTTCTCAATAGGGCCGGAGCATGAACAAAAAACAAATGGAAATCTGGTCGCCCTGGCTGCTGCTGCTGGCGGTGTTGGTGCTGTGGCAGGTGTTGTGCTCGGCATTCGACGTATCCGAGTTCATCTTTCCCAGCCCTTGGCGTATCTGGACGCAATTCTGGGAGTTTCGCGATGTCATCGCCGGTCACGCATGGCGAACTTTTTGGGTCACCATGGTGGGTTTTGGTCTGGCGATTGTGGTGGGTGTCTTGCTGGGTTTTGTGATTGGGAGCTCGCGCCTGGCTTATGCGGCGGTGTACCCGCTGATGACGGCTTTTAACGCGCTGCCCAAGGCGGCATTTGTGCCGATTCTGGTGGTGTGGTTTGGCATTGGGGTGGGGCCAGCAATTTTGACGGCATTTTTGATCAGTTTCTTCCCGATCATGGTGAACATTGCCACCGGCTTGGCCACGCTGGAGCCTGAACTGGAGGATGTGTTGCGCGTGCTGGGTGCCAAGCGCTGGGACGTGCTGGTCAAGGTCGGCCTGCCGCGCTCCATGCCGTACTTTTATGGTTCGCTGAAGGTGGCGATCACGCTGGCGTTTGTGGGTACCACGGTGAGTGAGATGACTGCTGCCAATGAAGGCATTGGCTACCTGTTGATTTCAGCGGGATCCTCCATGCAGATGGGTCTGGCCTTTGCCGGACTGGTGGTGGTGGGTGCCATGGCGATGGTGATGTATGAGCTGTTTTCCGCGATTGAAAACCACACCACCGCCTGGGCGCACCGCGGTTCACAAAACCATTGAGGGCGCACAGGCCATGACGCCCGAGCAGGTTGTGCGCCATTTGCGTCGGGCCAACGCGGTGGCGCAGCGCGCCACGGTGCTGGGGCGCCATCCCTTTGGGGCGATTTTGGTGGCACCTGACCAGGAGACCGTGCTGGCCGAGCAGGGCAATGTGGACAGTGTCAACCACGCCGAGGCCACTTTGGCCCGCGTCGCTTTCACCAACTTCGCACCGGACTACCTGTGGCAATGCGCCCTGGTGACCACGGTCGAACCCTGCGCCATGTGTGCCGGCACGCAATACTGGGCGAACATTGGGCGTCTGGTGTACGGCATGACCGAACGGCGCTTGTTGCAACTCACCGGCAGCCATGCTGAAAATCCCACCATGGACCTGCCCTGCCGCAGCGTGTTTGCAGCGGGTCAAAAAACCATTGAAGTCATCGGGCCCGTGGCCGCAGTTGAAGCTGAGATTGCGGCGCTGCACGAGGGCTTTTGGAAAGCACCCTGAAGCACACGGAATCAGTCGCGCAAGGCTGACAAAAACTGTTTCAGCTCTGGGGTTTGTGGTCGGTTGAAGATGTCGTCGGGCGTGCCCGACTCGTGGATCAGCCCCTGGTGCATGAACACCACGCGGTCGCTCACTTTGCGGGCAAAACCCATCTCATGGGTGACCAGAATCAGCGTCATGCCCTCGTCGGCTAGCATCTCCACCACCTGCAGAACTTCGCCCACCAGTTCGGGGTCCAGTGCCGAGGTGATTTCGTCGCACAGCAGCACGCTCGGTGCCATGGCCAGCGCCCGTGCAATCGCCACACGCTGCTGCTGCCCGCCCGATAGCTGATCGGGCATACGGTCAAACAGACTGCCCAGACCCACGCGCTCCAGCAGCGCTTGGGCGCGGACCTTGGCGTCTTCCTTGGGAATGTCCTTGACCAAGGTCGGAGCCAACATCACATTGCGCCCGGCACTGAGGTGCGGAAACAGGTTGAAGCTTTGAAAAATCATACCCACTTGCTGGCGCAGTTCGCGCATGGCGTTGGCGTCACCGTGTTGCAATGGCTGGCCATCCACGGCCAGGCTACCGCGCTCAAAGGTTTCCAGGCCGTTGATACAGCGCAACAGTGTGCTCTTGCCCGAGCCGCTCTTGCCAATGATGCAGACCACTTCCTTGCGCTGCACCTGCAGGTCGATGCCCTTGAGCACTTCGGTAGAACCAAAACTTTTGTGTAGCCCGCAGATGTCAACCAACGCAAAAGAGAGGGCAGGGGAGTGGTTCATATGTCAGGCCAGGCGTCGGGTTTCCAGCCGCTGGCTCCACCACGACAGCGGGTAACACAGGGCAAAGTACAAAAGGCCCACAAAGGTGTAGGCCAAAAAGGGTTGGTAAGTGGCGTTGGAGATCATTTGCCCGGCTTTGGTCAGCTCGACAAAACCAATGACCGAGGCCAGCGCCGTGCCTTTGATGATCTGCACCAGAAAGCCCACCGTGGGCGCAATGGCTACGCGCAGCGCCTGCGGCAGGATGACATAGCGCATTTGCTGTGTGAAATTGAGTGCCAGACTGGTGGAGGCTTCCCACTGCCCTTTGGGAATGGCGTTGACACAGCCGCGCCAGATCTCGGTCAGGTAGGCACTGGCGTACAACGTGAGACAAATCGCTGCCGACACCAGCGGCGAGGTGTCCATGCCCAGCAGGGCCAGCCCAAAGTACACCAAAAAGAGTTGCATCAGCAGCGGTGTGCCCTGAAAAATCTGCACATACCAGGCCACCGCCGAGGCGGCGCCGCGCACTTTGGTAAAACGCAGCATCAGCAGGCCCAGGCCCACCAGGCCGCCCCCAATGAAGGCGATCAAGGACAGAGCCACTGTCCAGCGCAGCGCACCCAGCAAAAAGGTAAAGATGTCCCAGAGTGAAAATTGAACCATGGCGCGGTACAGCTTAGCGGCTGACGAAGATGAAGCGCGGCCCCACCCAGTACAGCAACTGCCGCAGGGCTATGGCCAGCAGCAGGTAGACGACGGTCACGATGATGTAGGACTCAAAGCTGCGAAACGTGCGGCTTGAGATCGAGCCCAGCATGACGATGATGATCTGGCTCACCAAGGCCGGCCAGATGCGCGCCAGGGCAGGTGGAAGCACCACGCGCGAGAAGGTTTGCCAGGGGGTAAGTGCCAGACTCATGGCGGCTTCGAGTTGCCCCCGGGGCGTGGTTTGCAGACCGGCGCGCACGATCTCACAGGCGTAAGCCCCCAGGTTCAGCACCATGGCCAACACACAAGCCACTTCCACCGACAGGCGCAGGCCCAAGGATGGCAGCCCGAAGAAAATGAAAAACAGCTGGATGATGAAGGGCGTGTTGCGCACCAGCTCCACATAGCCGCCCACCACCCGTCGCAAAACGGGCTGACCATGCAGGCGAGCCCAGGCACAGGCGGTGCCCAGCAGTGCGCCCAGGACCGCAGAGATGACCGTGAGCACCACAGTCAGGCCCAGACCGCGCAACAACATCGGCCACTGGGCCAACACCACGGCAAAGTCAAATTCAATCATGGCCAATCAGGTGGGCAGAGGGAAGCAGCGAGGTGTCGGACTGATCGGGAAATGGAATTAGTCAGGCAACACGCCGGTGCCGCGACCCAGCCACTTTTGCGAGTACTGCTCCAGCGTCCCATCGGCCTTGGCTGCGCGCAGGATTTCGTTCACTTTGGTCAGCAGGGCCGTCTCACCTTTGCGAACACCAATGAAGTTGGGCGAGTCTTTCAGCAGCAGCTTGTACTCGGCCTGAACTTGCGGATTTTTCTGCACAGCAGCGGCAGCCACGGCGGCACCGGTGGCCAACAGCTGGGTCTGTTGCGAGATGAAGGCGGCCACGGTGGTGGCGTCGTCTTCAAAGCGCTGGATCTTTAAAGTGGGCGGGGCCACTTTTTGTAGCACGTCGTCCTGGATGGTGCCGCGTGTCACGGCAATGCTCTTGCCTGCCAAATCGTCAAAGCTCTTGATCGTCAAAGCCTTGGGGCCAAACACGGCCTGGAAGAACGGTGCGTAGGCTACGGTGAAGTCAATCACTTTCTCGCGCTCGGGGTTCTTGCCCAAGGCGGAGACGATCAGGTCAATTTTTTTGGTCTGCAGGTAGGGAATGCGGTTGGGTGTGTCAATTTGAAATCAGGTCCCATGTAACCATAGGGTGGGAAGTCCGAGGCCACACCCAATGCAATTGACTTCTTGGCCAACACCGATGAAAGTGAGTCATCTGCCGCATGAACTGGTGTGGTCAGAGTCAGGACGGCGCTGGCACACAAACCAGCCAAGGTGAAGAGAGCTTTGAGTTTCATGGATGTTTCCTGTTTAAAAAAGTGGGCACAGCAACCTTTTTGCAAGATGTGTGCCACGCCATCAGCCTGGCACTGCCCTTGCAAACAGATGCTGGACAATATGAAATATTTGTTTCTTAATCAAGAATATATGAAAAGTTTGTTTCTAATTGGTGCATGTGCCCTGTTTTGGGGATGCTGGCACCAAAACCTGCCGGTCAGGCTGCCATGACCCAACTTGTTACCTTGCGCGAACGCATTCAGACCCAATATGAGCTGCTGTCCCCGGCCGATCGCAAATTGGCTGATGTGGTGCTGGCGCATGAAAAAGACTTGCTGGTCTACAGCGCCACCGAGCTGGCCGCTCTGGCTGGCGTCTCCAAAGCCAGTACAGCGCGCTTCTTCAGGCGTTTGGGCTTTGCCGACTTCTCGGCCTTCAGGCAGCACCAGCGCAAGCCACAAGCCTCGCCGTTGGACCGCATGGCGCAGCATGGCGTCAGCGCCAGCCCGCTACAACAACACATTGCGCAAGGCGTCCAGCAATTGCACGGCCTGGCCGACAGCGTGACCGAACCCGGCGTGCAGCAAGCCGCCAAGCTGCTGGCGGTTGCCCGTCGCGTCTGGGTGGTGGGCTATCGCAACGGCTACATGGCCGCGTTTTATGCTCAGGCCCTGCTTTCGCAGCTGCGCGCCGAAGTGTATTTGCTCAACGAAGGGTCGGGTGAGGATGCCGAGCTGCTGGCCGAAATTCAACGCGGTGACGTGTTGCTGGCCATGGACTTTCGGCGCCGCACGCGCCGCCTGAGCCAGGTGGTGGAGATTGCATGTGACGCTGGTGCCGCGTTGGTACTGGTGAGCGATGCGCGCGTATCAACGCTGGCGGCGCGAGCGCAGTCCGTGTTCATCTGCCTGCCACAGACAGAGGCCATTTTTGACTCCTATGTTGGGGCCATTAGCCTGATCCATTACCTGGCGACCGCCACACTGGGCCATCTGCCCAAAAAGGCCCGCATTCGCATGGCTGCCATCGAACAGGTCCATGCGCAACTCGCCGATCTGGAACACGCTCTTTGAAATCAAGTAAATCCATGACACCACTCGCTCCCCATCCCTTCACCCTGTTGCCCAACGCCGGCTTTCAGCCCGATGAGCCTTACGGCGAACACCGCAGTGGACTGCTAAGTTCGCCCGCACTGGCTCAAGCACAGGCCGTCATCACCGCCTGGCCCGGTTATGCGGTGACGCCCTTGTGTGCCTTGCCCCATCTGGCACAGGGCGCGGGCCTGGCCAGCATTCACTACAAGGACGAAGGCTCGCGCTTTGGTTTGGGCAGCTTCAAGGCACTGGGTGGTGCCTATGCTGTAGCGCGTTTGCTGTGCCGTGAACTGGGCCAGCGCCTGGGCCGCAGCGTGAGCCACGCCGAGCTGCAAAGCGACCCGGCGCTGCGTCTGGCCTGCGCTGACATCACCGTGACCTGCGCCACCGACGGCAACCATGGCCGCTCGGTGGCCTGGGGTGCGCAGATGCTGGGCTGTCGATGCGTGATCTACATACACGCCACCGTGAGTGAAGGGCGCAGGGCGGCAATAGCCCACTATGGCGCCCAGGTGCTGCGCACGGCGGGTAATTACGACGACTCGGTGCAGCAGGCTGACCGCGATGCCAAAGCCAACGGCTGGTTTGTGATCTCCGACACCTCTTACCCCGGCTACATGGACATTCCGCGTGACGTGATGCAAGGCTACCAACTGATGGTGCACGAAGCTGTCAGCGCTTTGCCCCAGTGGCCCACGCATGTGTTTGTGCAAGCAGGTGTGGGTGGGTTTGCGGCGGCGGTATGTGCTTATTTTTGGGAGCGCAACACAGCGCAGCGCCCGGTGTTTGTGGTGGTGGAGCCCGAGCGCGCCGACTGCTTGCTGCAAAGTGCGCGTGCTGGTGCTGTGGTGGCGGTCAAAGGTGACTTGAATACCCTGATGGCTGGCCTGGCCTGTGGCGAGGTGTCTCTGCTGGCCTGGGATATTCTGGCCACCGGTGCCAACGCCTTCTGCACCATCCCCGATGCCGCAGCAGTCGATGTCATGCGTTTTCTGGCCAATCCGCAGGGGGGTGACCCGGTCATCGTCGCTGGCGAGTCCGCGGTGGCCGGTTTGGCGGCTGTCCTGCTCATCGCGCAAGACCCAGGTGCCCGCGCATCCCTGGGCCTGGGGCCAGACAGCCGGGTCTTGCTGTTTGGCAGCGAAGGTGACACCGACCCCGCGCTGTACCAGCAACTGGTGGGCCGCAGCGCCGCCCAGGTACTTGCAGATGGAGCAGCGGCATGACCGCTCTGCTCATCAACGCGCAGCGCCTGTTGAGCAGCTTGCAGGCGCTCGGGCAGATTGGAGCGCTGCCCGGCGGGGGTGTCAACCGTCTGGCCTTGACTGACGCTGACCGTGCAGGACGTGACTGGATCGTCTCACGCATGCACGCGTTAGGTATGCAAGTGGTGGTGGATGCGATTGGCAATATCTTTGGCACTTATCCCGGTGCGCAAGACCTACCCCCAGTAATGATGGGATCACACATTGACACGGTGCGCACCGGTGGCTTGTACGACGGTAACTATGGTGTACTGGCTGGCCTGGAAGTGGTGGCCACGCTGAGCGAGGCACAGCAGCAGACCCGTCGCCCTCTGGCCGTGGCGGTGTTCACCAACGAAGAGGGCGCACGTTTTCAGCCTGACATGATGGGCAGCCTGGTTTATGTGGGTGGCTTGCCCTTGTCAGACGCTCTGGCCACCCGTGATGCCGACGGTCTGTCGGTGCAGGCCGAGTTGCAGCGCATCGGATACCAAGGCAATGCCCCTGTGGGTTCGCCGTGGGTGGACAGCTTTGTCGAACTCCACGTCGAGCAAGGGCCGGTGCTCGAGCAGATGGGGCTGCAAATTGGCGTGGTCGAAGGT
>JFJP01040371.1_pt1 | contig 11363 bp, 11 predicted proteins | sample 431651 | NCBI WGS metagenome assembly JFJP01 (sample SAMN02602958, study PRJNA72255) | Microbial mat metagenome, whole genome shotgun sequencing project. | biome: fresh water; feature: sink hole; material: water; isolation source: purple microbial (photo- and chemosynthetic) mats found in... | reverse complement strand
GGCACACGGCTGTTAGTGATAATTTCTATTGGGTCCGGACTGGTGAAGACCATTATGATGGAGATCCATTCGGAAATCGCCAAGACAAAATTGGATGATGTGGCGAGAATTATGAATGAACGGTTGAGCGGTTTAACGCTCAAGGAAATTCGTGATACGTTTACAGAACGCGTCAAAGAATATCAGCATGAAGAATCGGGATTGATCCGGCTATTCATCGAATCCGTCGATAAATTATTCGATGAAAATCGAAGGGACAAGATCCATATCGGCGGCACGACGAACATTCTATCTCAACCGGAATTTGAAAGTGCAAAGAATTTTAAAAGCATTATCGAGCTGATGGAGAATGAAGATATCATCATTCACGTATTGGAAACCGGAGATATTAAGAACGGTGCCGCCAATGTGACCATTGGTGAAGAAACAAAGATCGAACATTTAAAAAATTTCAGCATTGTCACAAAAACATATAACGTTGGCGATGTTTCGGGAACGATCGGGCTGTTGGGACCAAAAAGAATGGAGTATTCAAAAATGATCCCGCTCGTTGATTTTGTTGCAACGACCATATCCAATCTCTTTGAGCGGAAGATTTAGCAAGCAGTATCATTCAGTGATAGAACGAAAGAAATTGCATCAAATTTAATATTTTTTCATTTAACGACAGAAACAAGGATGTATGGAGAATCAAAACACAGAACCAATAACAAACGAGCAACAGGAAGTGCAGCCGCAAGAAGTACCGCAGCAGGAACTACCGATAAAATCCGAACTGGAAATTGCAATAGAGAAAATTGCCGAACTTGAAGTAGCCAATGTCACACTCAAAGACCAATTGCTTCGAAAAGCAGCAGAATTTGAGAACTACAAACGACGCACTGATCAGAATTCTATCAATTTTGCAAAATATGCAAGCGAGAATATCATTCTCGAGCTGCTGCCGATCATCGATGATCTTTCCCGTTCATTAAAATTAGGAAAAGAAAAATCCGAAAATGACCCTTTTTACAAAGGAGTTGAATTGATCCTTGCAAAATTCCATAAGATCCTTGAGGTGCAAGGTGTTAAGAGTATGGAATCGATCGGTAAGGAATTTAATGTGGATTTTCATGATGTGATGATGCAGATTCCACGCACCGATATCGCTGAGCATATCATTATTGATGAGATTGAAAAAGGATATTTCTTGAACGACAAGGTGATCCGTCACGCAAAAGTTGTCGTTGCAACATCACCGTCAGAGTCAATTAAACAATCAGAGGAAGTGAAAAATTAAGTATGGCAGCTAAACGGGATTACTATGATGTGCTTGGTGTACAACGAAATGCTTCCGCTGATGAGATAAAAAAATCATATCGAAAATTAGCACTGCAGTTCCATCCGGATCGAAATCCGAACAATAAAGAGGCTGAGGATAAGTTCAAAGAAGCTACTGAAGCATACGAAGTTCTATCGGACCAGCCGAAGCGCCAGCGCTACGACCAATTCGGCCACCAAGGTATGCGCGGCGGCGCTGACTATCAAAATTACAATGATGTCAACGATATCTTCTCGCATTTCGGCGACATTTTCGGTGGCGGCGGTTCGATCTTTGAAGAAATGTTCGGCGGTCAACAACGACGGCGCGGTCCACGCTCAACCGGCGATCCGGGTTCGGATCTTCGCATCCGACTGAAATTAACCTTGGAAGAGATCGCAGCCGGTGTTGAAAAGAAAGTAAAAATAAAAAAATGGAAATCCTGCGCTACGTGTAATGGAAACGGTGCGCGGCCCGGTTCTTCACGATCTACATGTCCGCAGTGTCAGGGCTCAGGCGAATTGAGACAAGTTTCCCGTTCAATGTTCGGACAATTTGTGAACATCACTGCATGCGCATTCTGCGGCGGAACCGGTCAGATCATTAAAGAAAAATGCTCCACGTGCGATGGTGAAGGACGAGAACAAGGCGAATCAACGCTGAAGATCAATGTTCCCGCAGGAGTAAGCGAAGGAAATTATATGACCCTGCAAGGTCAAGGCAATTCCGGAAGACGCGGAGGGCAAGCCGGTGATGTAATCGTAGAATTTACGGAAGAAAAACATGATTCTTTTATTCGTAACGGTGACGATGTTATTTATACTGCATTGATCAGTTATCCCGATGCCGTTCTTGGTGCGGATATCGAAGTCCCGACCTTGACCGGTAAATCGAAGATCAAGATCGATGCCGGCACGATGCCCGGAAAGATGCTCCGGTTAAAAGATAAGGGAATTCCGCATCTTAATTCCTATGGCCGCGGCGATCAATTGATCCAGATACAAGTGTGGGTTCCGCATAAAGTGAATTCGCACGAGAAAGAACTGTTGAAAGAACTTTCGGACAGTGAACATATCAATCCGTCAGAAGAAGAAAAAAGTAAGAGCAAGAGTCTATTCGATAAAATGAAGAATGCATTTTCGTAAATGAATTTTCTCAACCGCCTGTCAGAATTTTTTGCTTTTACAAAAAATGAACAGAAAGTCTTCTTCTTTCTGGCACTGATCATGCTAGCAGGCGTTGCTGTTAAAGTGTATAAAGCATACATTATTCCATCGGGCGCACCAAACTTTAACTATTCTGTCAGCGATTCGATTTTCACAGCGCGTTCACAATTGATGGCAAATGACACTGTCGATAAGAACAATGGTATGGTAACCGGAAAAAAGATCAATCTGAACAGTGCATCAAAGACCGAGTTAATGTCGCTTCCGGGAATCGGTGAAGCAATGGCTGATCGGATCATCATGCATCGGGATAAAAAAGGAAAATTCAAAACGATCAACGAGCTCCGAACAATAAAAGGTATTGGCGAAAATAAATTTAAAAAACTTAAACCGTATATAGAGGTTCAATGACAGGCACTGAACGGTACCTCGCATTCATTATCGAACGCAGCCATATCACTGCTGTGGAAATTGCTCATAGTCCCTTGGGTAAGACATTGACCGCAGCCGGTTCCTTTGATTCTGAAATAGATTTCGACAGCCCGGAAGTTTTCAAAGAAACCGGAATGATTGCTCGTGAAAAAAAATTTGCGCGGGAAATTCAATCGTTCACGAAGCGGGTCGCTGCCGGCGCACATTTTTTTTCATTCGGGTTGAATTCAAAAATGGCAATGCTTCAACAAATACCGGTAGAAGCATCGTTGAGCGACGAAGAATTTGAGCTTCATTTGCAGTGGGAACTCAAGAACTATTTTCCCGATGGAAATCCGGAGCAATATGTTATACAGCCGTATGCGCTGGTGGGTGATGACGGACTTCCCGGTTCGAATGCTATGATCATTTCCATTAAAAAATCATTCGTTAATTTTCTTAATAATGTCTGTCAGGAACTTCACGGGTCGATGCACATTCTGGATATTGACCAATTTTGCGCGGAAAGTGCTCTGATGTTTAACCATCCCGAACTTTCGGGAAAAAGAACAGTGGTCATTGGTGTGGACGAAGAAACACTTGATGCAAGCCTGCTTGTGAACGGAAAGAATTCTGACATTCGAACGATCAAATGGAGCGGAAAAGACCTTTCGGTGATCGATCAATATGCGCGGGACCAAAAAGCCGATGTGATCTTTCTTCACGGCAAAATTGTCACTCCAAAACTCGCTGAACAATTAATTCGGATCTCCACGATCGAAGTTGAACTTGTTGATCCGTTCAAAAAAATTTCCCTCCCTGCTACTATCAAAAATGTTGATGAGATAAAATCGAGGCGACAGGAATATACCGCCGCGGTCGGTCTGGCGGTGCGCGACGAAGAATGAGAGTGATCGCGGGTAAATACAAGGGGCGCAGACTCGAAACCGTTGCCGATAATTCTGTGCGGCCTGCAACAGACAAAGTAAAAGGTGCAATTTTTAACGTACTTCAATCCCGTGTTGATTGGACAAACGCTACCGTGTTGGATCTATATGCCGGAAGCGGCAGTGTCGGTATTGAAGCTTTAAGCCGCGGTGCTAAAAAATGCATCTTTGTTGAGAAAAGCAGGAATGCATTTCAATTTTTAACAGCAAACGTTAAACAGTTAGAAGCTGACCCAACAACACATGTTGTCTATGGCGATGTTGATGTATTTCTGGCTTCTATTCGAAGTACGTTTACCGTAGTATTTGCTGATCCACCGTATGCATTAGAAACTTTGAAAGATCTTCCGAATAAGATCTTTGGAACCGGCATCGTTGCTCAGGATGGATATTTGATCATTGAGCATCCAACACGGTTTGAGTTTGTTCCATCTTCTTTATGGGAAATTGTTGTGTTGAAAGTATATGGTAATACCAGCGTTTCATTTTTTCAGCATACGAAAGTGTGAACTATGAAAATTGCAATTTATCCCGGTACATTTGATCCGATCACCAACGGACATTTGGACATTATTGAACGCGCCACACAGTTATTCGACAAAGTGATTGTCACGGTCGCTGTAAACTCATCGAAAACACCGATGTTCACCGGCGAAGAACGCGTAGAAATGATCCAAGCAGTCATTAAACAGAAACGTCTTACCAAAGTTACTGTCGAACGATTCAACGGATTGCTTGTTTCATTTGCAGCAAAGAAAAAAGCAACTGCGATCATTCGCGGTCTGCGTGCAATCTCGGATTTCGAATACGAATTTCAAATGGCATTGATGAACAGAAAACAATCGAACAAGATCGACACTGTGTTTCTGATGCCTGCCGAAAAATATACGTATTTGAATTCCAGTATCGTTCGTGAAATTGCACGATTGGACGGGAAATTCAGGGATTTCGTTCCTCCTTCAGTCTACCGAACGATGAAGAAGAAATTAAAGAATTGACTGTTCGTTTTTTCAGTTACACAATTTTATTATCGTTGAACATTCTCTACGAAAGGATATAGAAAACACTGTGATGAAACTATCCAAAAAAGCCTCGCTCCTTGAAGCATCGCAAACATTGGCGCTGACTGCACTTGCTTTGAAAATGAAATCAGACGGAGTAGATGTTGTAAGTCTCACAGCGGGAGAACCGAACTTTCCTACTCCCGCTCACATTAAACTGGCCGCAGTAAAAGCAATCGATGATGATTTCACAAAATACACAGCAAACGCCGGCATACCCGGATTGCGTGCATCGATCGTTGAGAAATTCCGGAATGAGAACAACCTCCATTTCGATGCTTCACAGATCCTCGTCTCCAACGGAGCAAAACACTCGATCTATAATGCGCTGCAGGCGATCTGTAACCCCGGTGATGAGGTGATCTTTAGCTCGCCGTACTGGGTCAGTTACCCCGAAATGGTTAAACTTGTCGATGCAAAATCGGTCGTCATCAACACGAATGAAAAAACACTTTTCAAGATCACACCTTCGCAATTGCGGAAAGCGATCACAAAGAAGACAAAGGCTCTGATCCTCTGTTCTCCTTCAAATCCAACAGGATCGGTCTATTCAAAACATGAGTTTGAAGAGCTGGCACATGTAATTGAAAAGAGCGGCATCTTTGTTATTTCCGATGAAATCTATGAAAAAGTGATCTACGACGATCACACACATTTCAGTATCGGATCCATACCCGCAATTAAAGAACAGGTTATCACCGTGAACGGCGTCTCCAAGGCATACGCCATGACCGGCTGGAGGATCGGGTATTTCGGCGCCAATCATGAAATAACGGCTGCGGCCGAAAAGATCCAAAGCCAAATGACATCAAACGCTTCATCCATTTCTCAGCGAGCAGCACTTGCTGCAATTTCCGGTTCAGACCATGACGCAAAGTATATGACGTCCGAATTTAAAAAGCGGCGTGATTATATCTATGATGCGGTCTGTTCGATCAAAGGAATGTCGTGTGTGAAACCGGCCGGCGCGTTCTACCTTTTCCCGAATGTCAGCAAATATTTTGGGAAAAAGTATAATGGTGAAACGCTGAGATCAAGCGATGCGATATCACATTTCCTCCTTAAAGAAGAGAACCTTGTGGTCGTTCCGGGCAGCGGATTCGGCGCAGATAATTTTATCCGCCTATCATACGCCTGCTCAATGGAAGAACTAGAAAAAGCCGCTGAGCGAATGCATCGTGGTTTTGCAAAATTACTTTAGGAGTGTTTTCTATAATGCCAACTTATCATTACCGATGTAGCAATTGTTCTTTCGAATTTGAAGAGTCCCAATCAATAAAAGACCCTTCGCTGCTCTTGTGTCCTCAATGCAAACACGAGAAGCTTCATCGTGTGATCGGATTGGGAGGCGGTATGATCTTTAAAGGATCCGGATTTTATCAAACCGATTATAAGAACATTGATACTGCTAAGAAAGATTCAACAGCAAAGAAAGAATCATCTTCGGAAAAGAAGACGGAAACAACACCATCGTCCGTTGCTTCAACGCCTGCCAGTACAGTGAAATCTGAAAAATAGTTTGTGTAGTACAAAGTAAAACGCCGCTCTGTGAGCGGCGTTTTTATTTTAGAACATAATTATCTACAACTGTGGTCCAGCCTTGATCACCTCCGGCGCACATCCTGTCTCGAACTTCTTGAAGTTCTCAATGAACCGTGACGCAAGCTGCCGATATTTCTGCATGTAGATCTCTTTGTTGGGCCAGGAATTTGAAGGATCGAGAACATTGGAAGGAACTCCTTCGCAGTGCTGAGGAACTTCAAAACCAAAAACAGGATCAACAGTGAATTTCGATTTCAACAATTCACCGCTCAATGCTGCATTCAGTAATGCACGTGTATGCTGAATGCTGATGCGTTTCCCAACTCCAAACGCGCCGCCTATCCAACCGGTATTCACGAGCCAGCAATTCACACCATGACGCATGATCTTTTTCTTGAGAAGGTCGGCATAGAACGCCGGATGCAATACCATGAATGGTGCACCAAAGCACGTACTGAATGTCATTTCCGGCTCTTTCCCAAGTCCAACTTCTGTCCCTGCAATCTTAGAAGTATAACCTGAAATAAATTGATACAGTGCTTGATCCGGTGTCAACTTCGCGATCGGTGGCATCACACCGGACGCATCACAGGTGAGAAGAATGATATTGGCCGGATGTCCTCCTTTTTTTTCTGCTACAGCATTGCTGATGTACTCAAGTGGATAAGAAGCCCTTGTGTTTTCAGTGATTGAATCATCATCAAGATCGATCAATCGTGTTATCGGATCGAAAACGACATTTTCAAGGATTGTTCCGAACATTTTCGTTGTTGCATAGATCTGAGGTTCAGCCGCGGCGGAAAGGCGAATGACCTTAGCATAACAGCCCCCTTCAAAATTAAAGACACCCTCGTCGCTCCAACCGTGTTCATCGTCTCCAATCAACCGGCGTTTCGGATCAGCGGAAAGTGTCGTCTTCCCCGTTCCTGATAATCCGAAAAAGACAGCTGTATCACCTTTCTCACCGATATTGGCAGAACTATGCATCGACATAATACCCTGAAGTGGAAGGACATAATTGAGTATTGTGAAGATCGATTTTTTGATCTCGCCGGCATATGCCGTATTTCCGATGATACACAGTTTTTGCGCTAAGTTAAGAGTGATGAATGTATTAGTTGCCGTTGAATCGATCTGAGGAATACCTTTGAAACCCGGTACTACAATCAACGTGAACTCGGGAATATGCCGACGGTACTCTTCATTCGTTTTCGGTAGTACAAACATATTTCTGACAAACAATGCATGCCATGCATGCTCCGTTATGATCCTGATCGGTATTTGATAATTTGGATCCGCTCCGGCATAACAATCCTGCACAAATAGATCGCGACCTTGCGTATAACCCTGAACTCTGTTATAGAGATCGTTGAACTTATCCGGATTGAAGGGACGATTATATTGTCCCCACCAAATATTGTTCTCTGTGGAGGGTTCTTTCACAACAAACTTATCACTAGCAGAACGTGCAGTATGCTTGCCGGTATTTGCAACAATGGGACCTAAATGACTAATGCGCGCTTCTTTTCGGAACGTGATCTCTTCGTACAACGCTTCGGTTGAAAGATTCCAATATGCTAATCGAAGATTGGTAAGACCGTGATTCTCTAATCCGAAATCACTTTTTACAGCGGAAGCTTCCCCCTGTGCGGGAGTTTTGATATCGAGTAAGTTATTCATAACCAGTCCCTCACTAATTTACGGTCGCCGATATAAATCTCATTTGGAGACGATGGATCAAGAGCCCATTTTATTCTCGCAATACCTTCTGTGATCTCTTTGATGGAACCGGCATAGCTTAAACGCAAATGTCCTTCCATGCCAAATTCTTTCCCGGGTACCGTGACGACGAGCGCCTTCTTCAGAAGCATGCGCGATAATTCGACCGAGTTGTTTGAATATGCACGGAAGTCCGGCAGACAATAATATGTACCGTTCGGTTTTGTAACTTTCACGCCCGTGAATGTTTTTAATTCTTCCAACATGACATTTCGGTTGTTTTCCAATGTCATACGGAGACTTTCAACGGCGCTCTGCAAACCGGTAAGCGCTCCTTCGGCCGCCGCCTGCAATAGTATGGCAGTGCATGAAGTGATCTGACTTTGGACATTGGACATGATGGATACAAGTTCTTTATTGGCAATCGCCCAACCGATTCTAAACCCGGTCATTCCATACAGTTTGGAAACACCATTAATGGAAATAATGTGAGTCGATTCGATATCCTTGGTTGTATATTTATAAGCAGAAGGTGCAACGATTCCGTCAAATACAAGTTTATGGTAGATATCATCCATGATAAGATAGATACCTTTTTTTTCACAAAATTCTACGATCTCAGCGATGAATGTTTCAGGATACATCATTCCGGACGGATTGTTCGGACTGTTCACGATAATCGCTTTGGTATAGGTGCTGACCCCTTTTAAAACATCCGACATTTTCGGATAGAAACTTCCATCTTCAGGAGTAACGATCACCGGAATCCCGTAGACCATTCTCACCATTTCAGGGTAGCTGACCCAATAGGGTGCAAGGATGATCACTTCATCCTGAGGATTGATGATGGAATAGAGAACATTATAGACCGATTGCTTCGCCCCCGCCGACACGATCACATTCTCCGACGCAACGATCCGGTTATAATTTTCTTCAGTATACTTGATGATCGCTTTTTTGAGAGACGGTATTCCATCGGTCGGTGTGTATTTGATATCCGCAGAGCAGAGTTTCGCCGCTGAGCTCAAGATCGCATTCATCGGTGCTTTGTTCTTTGGTTCGCCTGCACCAAGATGTACAACTGATTCACCTTTCTCTCGAAGAACACGCGCCTCTTCATTCAACTTCAGTGTTGGCGATTCAAGAATTGATTTCGCAAGTGTGCTGACACTCATAAGATGTATGACCTCCTTTGACAAGAGATAGAAATATCTCTCGATTCAGTTTTGTGTATCTATGTGATGACGCAGAGTAAAAGAAATGAATTGTTATTAGTGAGATAATAGCCTGACAAATAATACGCAGATTTGATTTAACTTTCCACTACTTCTAAACCCGATAACGGACAAAGCAATCCCATTTTATTTTTCTTCACGAGTGATTACTGTTCCTGTTATCACATCTTCTTACCGTTCAAGAATTCGTCCTTAATTTCATTCGTTGACAGTTTCCAAATCAAATAGATATTGATTCCAAGTGCAAGAATATTTCCGAAAACCATAAGAGAGAGTGAACTTTCAATTCCATATCCTTGCAAATATTTAGAGAGGGACAAATAAGACATAATACTTGCAACAATTCCCCAGACTGTTATTATGGATAGCATTACCATATATGATATTCTTCCCAAATTCGAACGAATATATAAACCGATCGAAGCGATGATCCCTGCAAACTGTAATACAATTTCGAAAATTGTTGCTGTTGGAGAAACTGACAATGTGGGCATCAATTGTTGAGCCATCTGGTATTCTGGATTGTTTTCGATTGAATTAGTTGTCATCAAAGTTAAAATACTCTGAAACATTAGATATATTCCCACCATAATTGAAAATAATGCGAGGTTTGTAATAAAACGAGATCTCTTAGGAGGGTTGTAACTCATTGAATCATTATATGGCATTCTAAAGCAATCCTCTCAAACGTTATTCAATTCATGCAAAATGTCTTAAGGAATGAAATATGCTATATCGTTTTAATAATCACTTTTCTCAACACTGTTTTTGCTAAATCCGCATCCTTTTTCGTTTCGAACGACAATCGGAATGTCCCTCCCCGACCTTCTCTGATCTTTAGCAGTTCCATATCTTTTATGTTGATGTTCGCTTTATACAATGCGGTGGTTATCAATGATAATACCCCCGGCTTATCTTCAACGGAAACAAAAATATCGTGGACTGGCTGGAGAAATCCTTTGGAGTTTTTGGGAATAGCATCGCGCATTTTTTTTGCATTGCGAAATCGATGTGCAAATGTGTTTCGTCGCGAAGATGTCTGAAGATCTTTTGCAAACTGAGATAGCAGCAAAGAAAATTCTTTGACTGCATTTCTAATCTCAGACGAGTTACTTGCAAGAATATCGTTCCACATACCATACGGACTGGAAGCAATTCGTGTGATATCGCGAAATCCTCCGGCAGCAAGCTGCAAATATCCGGGATGCTTTTTATTCTTTCGTTCAACCATATTCATCATTGCAACGGCGATCAATTGCGGCAAATGGCTGATCGATGCAGCAATTTTATCATGGTCTTTTGCAGAAAGAAATAGAACTCGCGCACCGATGGAATGAAGCAACGATGTAAGTTTGGATATTTTTCTTTTTTGCGAACTATCGGCACACAACACATACGTTGCGTTTTGGAACAAGAGTGCATCGGCAAATTCTATCCCTTTTCCTTCCGAACCAGCCATCGGGTGCCCGCCAATAAATATTCCATTCTTTCGAAATACTTTTTTTGCTGCACTGACAATTTCAGATTTCGTACTGCCAACATCGGTAATGATTGCAGGTTGCTTACAGTACTGTGCAATTATTGGCAGTAATTCGATGATCGTATGAACCGGAGTGCAGAGGAAAATAATATCGGCATCGTGCAGCAACGAAGGAAGTGAGATCGACCCAAAATCGATGGCGTCACGGTGAAGCGCAGCGTCAATATGTTCAACACTGTCGTATCCTGTTACGGTTATATGCGGATCAATCTGTTTAATAGCCAGACCAAGAGATCCGCCGATAACACCAAGACCGATAATTGTAATATTCATTGTCTACTCTAAAAACTCCTCACACAAAGTCACCAAGACACAAAAACACTTTTATTTTGTTACTTTGTGTCTTAGTGTGAGATTTCAATTACGCTATTTTTCTGCCGATCGCTTCCGCGATGACTCGAAGCTGTTTCATCATCTCTTCGAACTGATTCGGAAATAACGA
>JFJP01032861.1_pt1 | contig 11363 bp, 9 predicted proteins | sample 431651 | NCBI WGS metagenome assembly JFJP01 (sample SAMN02602958, study PRJNA72255) | Microbial mat metagenome, whole genome shotgun sequencing project. | biome: fresh water; feature: sink hole; material: water; isolation source: purple microbial (photo- and chemosynthetic) mats found in... | reverse complement strand
CCTTCTTTACCGAGTTTTCCTTGTTGAAATTCCTCAAAACTCACTATGTTATCTTGATTGGTGTCCATTTTTAAAAAATGAGCTTTTTTGCGTTCGGGATTTCCAAAAGGTTGTTGCAATAATTCATCTAAAGAAATGTTACCATCTTTATTTGCATCTAAATTATTGAATATTTCTTTTAAATGAGTTTGACGTTGCTCTTCGGCAGTTGCAGTAAATTCTTCTGGACTTAAAAAGCCATCACCATTCACATCTGCTTTCGTAAAAACGCCATCACGCATTACTTGAACTTCATCTAAAGTAATCACATTATCTTTATTAGTATCAAAGCGTTGTATAATTTTATCGATCATCGCTTGTTGACGTTCTGGAGAAAATTGTTTATACGCAAAAGCATTTGAAGTTATCCCTAAACTTAAAGCAATTGCAATCGATAAAGTCGTTAAAGTTTTCATGATTCTATCCTTAAAAGGTTAAATAAAATTGAAATAACCCGTGCACTGGTTTTTCTACCCCGTTATACGCCCTCCAAAAACTTTCCTGTCGCATAAATCAAAAATTTCATTTAAACTTTAAACATTACAATTTATTGGAGAAAGTGAGATGTTGCAAGCGATTGAAGCTATTATTGACCCAAATGGAACGATTCACTGGTCAGAACCCTTACAGATTGCCCATCCGATGCGAGCGGTAATTACTTTAATGCAACCAATTGAAAATAAAGGAAATTATCAATCTATAATAGATTTATTAAATTCACCTTTATTTGCGAATGCCCCTGTGGGCGATTCAGTGGCAATGGAAAAAATGATCCAAGAAAATCGTCATGCATGGGATTAATTAAAAGAAATGATTTATTTAGATAGTTGCATGATCATTTATTTAGTAGAACGTCATCCTTTATTTGCCGAGCAAATTGAAAGGAAACTTGTTTTATTAGATAAAGAAGTTAAATTAGTTATTTCACCTTTAGTCCGCTTGGAAGTCTTAGTAAAACCACGTCGAGAAGAAAATCATGCGTTATTATTTCGATATGAGCAATTTTTGACTGCATTACAGTCTTTATCGATGCCGACCGAGGTTTATGAAATAGCGTTATCTTTAAGGGTAGAATATAATTTGAAAACCCCTGATGCTTTACATTTAGCAACCGCACAATTTCATCATTGTTCTCAATTTTGGACAAATGACGAACGGTTAAGTGGGGCAAGTTCTCTTTCAATAAATATCTTTAAAAATCATTAGGTTAGGATAAAAAATGGATAATTCAGAAAAATTACAAAAAGTGCTCGCTCGAGCGGGGTTGGGTTCGCGGCGAGAAATTGAAGGGTGGATCACTGCGCAACGCCTTATTGTAAATGGAAAAACTGCGCAATTGGGCGACCGCGTGACGACAAAAGATGAAATTCGGCTTGATGGGCGGGTGGTTCGATACGTTGCAGAAACCCCGCCTGCGCAAGTGCTTTGTTATCACAAACCGCTTGGGGAAGTGACTTCACGTCGTGATCCCGAAGGTCGTAAAACGGTGTTTGATCGTTTGCCAACCGTCAAAGGTGCGCGATGGATTGCGATTGGACGGCTCGATTTAAACACGTCAGGGTTGTTGTTGTTCACGACCGACGGCGAATTGGCGAATCGTTTAATGCACCCATCGCACGAAATTGAACGCGAATATGCAGTTCGAGTGTTGGGAAAAGTCGATGAAGAAATGCTTACTCGTTTGCGAGAAGGCGTGATGTTGGACGATGGGATGGCGAAATTTGATCAAATTATCGAAGCAGGTGGCGACGGTGCAAATCATTGGTATCACGTCGTTTTACACGAAGGGCGCAATCGAGAGGTGCGGCGTTTGTGGGAATCGCAAGGCATTCAGGTCAGCCGTTTGATGCGGATTCGTTTCGGACCGATAATGTTGCCAAAAGGCTTGCGAATGGGGCATTCCGCGCTTTTAACGGGCGAAGATTTAACGAATTTATATCAACTTGCAAAATTACCCGAACCAAAAATTTCTCCAACAACCACGCCGATCGTGAGAAATCCACCGCAACGATTTCTCACTAAAAAACCCTTTTAAGATCATAAAATTATAGGCTGGGGGTATTAATCCCAACCTATTTTTACTTGATTTTAAAATTTCTCAAAATCTTTTTTCTCATGTGAGGATAACAAATGGGCTTTTGGAGATTTAGCTGAAGAAACCATTTTTTCTTTCACTTTGTTTGTAACAAAATGCGGGTTTTGTTTAGCAAATTCATTATCTTCAATAATCACATTATCTGTCACTTTGAAATAATTAATCATTTGCTGTAACATGGCAGCCTGAGCCGCAATTTCTTCACTTGCCGATGCCAATTCTTCAGCCGAACTTGCGTTTTGTTGAGTAACGGTATCAAGTTGAATAATTGCTTGATTTACTTGATTAATTCCGTTATTTTGTTCTGCGCTGGCAGCGGCAATTTCTTGAACTAACATCGACGTTTTTCTAATGTTAGGAACGATTTGACTTAATAAAACGCCCGCGTGTTCAGAAACATCTAAACTTCCTAATGCCATTGAACCAATTTCTTTAGCAGCTTTCTCGCTATGTTCTGCAAGTTTTCTCACTTCAATTGCAACCACTGCAAAACCGCGTCCTTGATCGCCTGCGTGTGCCGCTTCAATTGCAGCATTTAAAGCCAATAAATTAGTTTGATAAGCAATATCTTCAATGACTTTTACTTTCTCAGCAATTTGACGCATTGCATTCACGGTATCTTTAACAGCTTGACCGCCTTCTTCTGACATTTGAGCGGTTTGTCCAGCGATTTCATTTGTACTTGCGGCGTGTTGAGCATTTTGAGAAACACTTGCACTCATTTCTTCAACGGATGCACTAGTTTCTTCAACGCTTGCAGCTTGCTCACTGCTGCTTTGAGAAATGTTTTGAGCAGTTATACTTAGTTGCTCTGATGCTTCGGTAATTTGACCCGTTGCAGATTGCACGCGACGCATCACTTGTTGTAATTTCTCCGCGCTTTCATTGACTGCCCGTTTGATTTCAGCAAAATCACCGACAAAATCACCCGTGATTCTCACTCTCAAATCACCATTTGCAAATTCGCCTAACGTATGACTAATTTCCTCAATCATAGTTTGAAGTTTCTCTGCGGTTTTATTAGTAGAACGTTTAATCTCTAACAAATCTCCAGAGAAATCTTTAGAAATCCGTGCTTGCATATTTCCTTGCGCTAATTGACCGAGAGTTTCTCTCGTTTCTAAAACCACACTTTGAATTTTTTCCGCCATTTCATTTGCAGAACGTTTAATCTCAATGAAATCACCCGGGAAGTTTGGTTCAATGCGCGTGCTCATATCGCCACCCGCAAATTTTCCAACCGCTTTGCTCGTCGTATCGATAATGATTTGGAGTTTCTCCGCCATTTCATTTGTCGACCGTTTGATTTCTGATAAATCACCCGAAAATTCTTTAGTGATTCGTGCTTTAAGATTTCCTTCGGCTAATTGACCCAAAGTTTGGCGAGTTTCTATCACAACAGTTTGGAGTTTCTCTGCCATATCATTTGCAGAACGCTTAATCTCGATGAAATCACCTGGAAAGTTCGGTTCAATGCGTGTACTCATATCCCCGCCCGCAAATTTTCCTATGGCTTTGCTGGTAGTTTCAATAATGTCTTGGAGTTTCGCCGCCATATCATTGGTAGAACGTTTAATTTCTAATAAATCGCCCGTGAAATCTTTGGTGATTCGTGCTTTAAGATTTCCTTCGGCTAATTGACCCAAAGTTTGACGAGTTTCTATCACAACTGATTGGAATCTTTCTGCCATATTATTTGCGGAACGTTTAATTTCAATGAAATCACCAGGAAAGTCTGGTTCAATACGCGCACTCATATCACCGCTCGCAAATTGTCCAACTGCTTTGCTAGAGGCACTAATGACGGTTTGAAGTTTCTCCGCCATGTCATTGGTAGAATGTTTTATGTCCGCGAAATCATTAGGAAAATCAGAAGTGATCCGCACTTTTAAATTACCTGCGCTCAAATCACTCATGATGGTTCGAATATCTTTAACAATGCTTTGTTGTTTCTCAGCCATTTGATTCATTGCAGATAACAATAATGAAATCTCATCTTTTGCACCTTGAGGAACGTCGGCACGAGTGGATAATTTACCAGAAGCTAATTGTCCCGACAAATCAACTGCTTTCGCCAACGGTACAATAACGCTGCGGCTGGTGAAATACGCCAAAACAATCCCAATTACAATCGCAATTCCAATAAACCAATAACTAAACATTAACGTATGCTGTTTAATAGTTTGAGCGTTTTCCATAAAGGAAGTTGCTTTTTCTACGGCAAAACCGTTAATTGCATTAATTAATTGTGTTAACGTCGCGTATTTTTCTTTTGATTTTTTATCCAGATTAATGAGATTTTGTTTTCTGGAAAAATCTTTATATAATTCGATACGTTTATCGACTGTTTCTTTCCATGCTTGTAATGCTTCTTGAAATTCTTTAAGTTTTTCCTGTCCACCTAAAAATAGTTGAAAAACGATTGCAAAATTTTTAGTAATTTCTTCACGATAATCTGTGATGATTTTAGCACTATTATTGATGATTTCTAAATCGGTGGTTTGAGCAATGTTTTTCATTTCAATCCGCAAACGGTGTAAATCACCATCAATTTTCAAAGCAGCTTTACTAACAGTAAATGGGTGACGATAAAGAACTTCAAATAATTTAGCAATTTTTTCTACATCATTGCCCGAAGCAGATTTTTCCTCGATGATTTGTTTAACATTATTATCGGCGGCTGAACCATCGACTATTTCTTTTTGATCACGTTGAGCAAGCATTTGTACTTTTGAAAACAAATCATTAGCACTATTATTGGCGAAATCAACTATGTATTTGATCTGTTCTCTTATTTTTAAATGATTTTGAGTGGCTTGTTGCTCAAGTTCTTCAATGGCTTTTTTGCGGCTTTCATCTTGTAAAATAATGACTTGTTGATTTGCAATATCAAACCATTCATGAAACTCTGATCGAAGCGTTTCAACCTCTTTTTTATCGCCCAAATATCGATCAAGCAACATATCAATTTCATTGTAAGAAATTTTAAAAAGTTCATTGAGTTTAATTGCCGTTTCATTATTTGCCTCAAGACTATTTTCGGCAGATAATCCAGAAACAATTTTTTGATTAATATCATCAATCCGCGCAGAAAGACTCAGCGCAGTTGTTCTGACAGTAAAAGGATGGTTGTAGAGTTTTTCAGTTAATCCCGCCAAATTTCCCATATCATAGGTTGTCACCGCGCCTAATATCGCAATAAAAACAAGGAGAAGCCCAAATCCTCCCCCCAAACGCCCGCCAATGCGCATTTTGTCAATTAACTTACTTACGATGTTCATGAAAAGTTCTCCAAATTTATACATTAATCTTACTATCATATATATTTTTGATGATTAGACAACCATTTTTTGAAAAATTCACGCAAAAAAAAAGGCAACTTCGCAGTCGCCTTGAAATTAGGATGAGGATTTATGAAAAGATTTTATTATGAACTAAATAATGCTTTACGACGTTTATCCATCATTTCTTCCATAATGCTTGTGAAGATTAATTGAATCGCAAAACCCATTTTTCCACCAGGTACAACTAAGGTATTTGGACGTGACATAAATGAATCATGAATCATCGATAACAAATACGGAAAGTCTTGGTTTCTATAACGGTTGAAACGAATTACCACCATACTTTCTGCTAAAGTTGGAATATCGCGTGCAATAAATGGATTAGAAGTATCTGTTAAAGGAACACGTTGAAAGTTGATATGCGAATGCGTGAATTGTGGAACAATATAATGCACATAGTCTGGCATTCTGCGTAAAATGGTTTCTACCACAGCTTCTTGAGAATAACCCCGTTCGCCCACATCGCGGTGAATCTTTTGAATCCACTCTAAATTAACGGTCGGGACAACCCCCACCAACAAATCTACATATCGAGCAACATCAACCCCAGTTTTAGGGTCTTGTACGCCACCGTGTAATCCTTCGTAGAATAACAAATCGGTATCATTGGGGATTTTTTCCCAAGGCGTAAATGTTCCTGGTTCTTGATTATATGGCGCGGCTTCTTCTTCGTTATGCAAATACAAACGACGCTTTCCTGTGCCATTATCTGAATATTCACGAAACAATTCTTGTAATTCAAAAAACAAATTTGCTTCCGCACCAAAATGGCTAACATAACGATTTTCTTTCTCGGCTTGTGCATTAGCGGCTTTCATTTCTTTACGGTCGTAACGGTGAAAGCTATCACCTTCAATCACTGCCGATCTCAAACGCGCCCGACGAAAAATATCTTCAAACGCTTTTTTAACCGTCGTTGTTCCCGCCCCTGATGAACCCGTAATTGCAATAATAGGGTGTTTGACTGACATAGATAAGTCTCCTTTTAATTAAAGTTGTGTAATGTAATTCTCTCTATTTTACAAATCAAAAAGTTGCTCTAATTTGTTCACTTCAAAGATTTGCAAACTCCAGTGTTCTAGTTCTTGTGAGGTCGCTTGCGTTAATCGATTAATCGCCCATTGAGGCAATTCTCCAAAACGCTTTTCTAATTGACGACGTAAAAGCATCGATTCACCCCGTTGCTCCCCGATTTTAATACCACGTTGTTCTCCGCGTTGTTCTCCACGTTGTTCTCCGCGTTTGGTATAACGATCAAAGATTTCTGCAAAAATGGGATTTTCTTCCAAATTGATAGAAATAGCCATATTTTTCTCCTTTTCAATTAAGGGAGGTAATTCTGTTGGACGCAAGCCCGCTAAAATTGCAAGTTTCTCTAACATATCTGCCCGTTTTTTAGTAGGCAATTGAGCAATTCTAAACATAACCTGTTGCATTGCCGTTTCTTTATTTTTTAATTTACCTAATAATGCCAGTAAATTATCGCTTAATGATTGACTTTCAAGCAATGCCGTGCAATCCAATTCTTTAATATCGATTAAATGATAACAGTATTTCAAATCAGTGGTGTTTATTTCGGTTTCAAAACGCGCTTGATTCGCACCTACATATAAAACAATTTGCAATGGCACTTGTTGATAACGTTGAGAAATCAACCCGCAATATTCCAGTTCTCGCCATAACATTTTGTCGTCATTATCGCTTTGTAATTCTAAATGTAATAAGCCTTGATTTGCTAATCGAGCAACCAAATCTGCACGACGTTGTTTAACGCTCGCATATTCAATATTTTCTATGCTAATTACGTCGCTATTTGTTAAGAGTTTGAAAAGCACTTTTACATCTGGAAACAAATCTTTAAACGTCGTGTCGTACTTCATTTTACCCTTATTCTGCTATATTTTGCAATGCCGCACTTTTTTTGAAAACTCTTTAATATCAATAGGTTGTGAATTATAGTAGCGTAATTGAATATAATAATTTGTTAATACAAAAAAGTCCTCTTTTACGTCTGGGAAAGTGTTTCTAACCCGTTGAGCAAAATCCTGCGCGCCTTCGTGTGGCAATCTTATGATCCCATAACGTTTAGTGATTTTTGCGCATAATTTGTTGTAATTATTCAATATTTTATCATGATGCCGAATCGGTCGATGCCACCACAACCAACCCATCACCGCTGCCACGCACAATCCACCAAATCCCATCAATAACCATACAAGTGCTTGATAACCCTGCTTTTCTAAACCTAACCACGCTAAAAGTTGTTGTTGTTGTGTTTGATTATAACCGATAACCCAATGATTCCATTGATTATTTATCAAATCCCAACGATAGCGAAATTGTTGCAAAAGATCGGCGGCGAAACTTTCACGATTCAATCCCAATGGCTCAAAAAACTCTGGCAAACTATCGGGCACGCCATCACGAATACGGTCGGGCGCGACGGCGGCAGTCGGGTCTAAACGCACCCAGCCGTCCTCTTTCAGCCACACCTCAACCCACGCATGGGCATCGCGTTGGCGAATCACCCAATAATCCCCAAAAGGATTGCGCGTACCCCCTTGATAACCCACGACAATTCGCGTGGGAATTTGCGCGGCTCGCATCAATGTCGCAAAGGCTGCTGCATAGTGTTCACAAAAACCAGCTCTAGTGTCAAATAAAAACTCATCAATAGGGTCATTAATTAAAGGCGGGGGTGCTAAAGTGTAGAAAAATTGCTCTTGATTGAAATACGCCATTGCTTTTTGAATTATAGCTTTTGGATTTGGATTTTCATCGACCCATTGTTGAGCAAGTGCTCGCGTTTTAGGATGTTTATTTTGAGGAAGTTGCAATGCCGCTTTCAAATGTCTTTCTAATTGCGGACTTTCTTGTAATCCAATATAAGCATCTGGATAAGAACGCATTTTATAAATAACCGACATACCTACTTTTGAACGGGTTTGTAATTGATAATCCGCCAATAAAAATGGTTTCAAATGATCCGCACCAGAAATCGGCGTAGAAACCGGCAAATCTAAACTAAATAACCACGCTTGCGGATGAGGTTCTAAGGTAATGGTGTAATCAATTGGATCACCGCGCCATTCTCGCCCGACTTTGGTTGGTGTGCCGTCGCCTCTTGAACCGCGCCATGTTTTCCCGTCAGTATTCCAAAATACCGCGCCGCGCCAATAGCGTTGATTTGAGGACGGCGTTTTACCTTCAAATGTCACTCGAAACGCCACATTATCTAAAGAACTTAAATTCGCAATTCCTCCCAATTCTAATTTATCACTTAAACCCGTTACATTAGAATTAAACGCATCAGGTGGCAATCCCCAAAACGGTCCTTGAATGCGTGGAAAAAAGATAAAGAAAACAATCGCTAACGGAATCGCTTGAAATAATAATTTTGCGGATAATTTGAAAGCATCTTGTTGAGAAAATTGCGTGGTTTGAAATCCAATCAAAGTTGCAGTGCTTAAAATCGCCGCAGAAATCAAATACAATACCGTGAACATATTTTGAGAATAGAGGAAATGTGTGAGCATCAAGAAATAACTTAGAAATACTAATAACAGAGCTTCTCTTAAACTTTTCATTTCTAAAACTTTCAAACCAATTAGACTCACCAAAAAAGCAATGCCCGCTTCTTTTCCGCTAACTCGTTGAAAAGTAACATAGATTAAAATGATTAATAGAAAAGCAATCGAGTTTCTCAAATAACGCGGCGGCAATAACCAGCCTTTTTGAACCGACAAATAACGCCAACCCAATGAAATCCCAAAGAGAATTGATGCCCACAACGGCAAGCGAAACAAATGCGGCAATACAATCCACGTCAACGTCGCTAACAATTCATACCACGACCGTTGAGAAAGTTGAAAAGTTTTCTCTATTTTAAGCACTCACACACCTAGCCAGTCGTTATTAAGTCAGAAAAAAGAAATTTCAGTATAAATTAATTTAGATAAAAGAATCAATATTCATTTCTGACAGTTTGTACAAAAATAAAATGTTTGTAACAAAATCAATTGGGGATTTGTTTATGTTGGTTTGCTAAACGTACATAATGATTTGCAGAATAACGCAAATATTCCATATCTTCATCGGTTAAAGCGCGAACTTTCTTAGCGGGATTTCCTAACCACAAATAACCACTTTCTAATACTTTATTTGGAGGAACTAAACTCCCCGCGCCTAACAAAGTATAAGGTTTTAAAATCGCCCCATCTAAGACAATTGCTCCAATCCCAATTAAACAATAATCCTCAACTGTACAAGCGTGCAAAGTGACTTGATGTCCTACCGTCACACCTTCCCCAATAATTAAAGGACGACCTCCCAAACAATATTTGCTATCATGTGTGACGTGCAAGGTTGCATTATCTTGAATATTTGAACGCGCACCAATATAGATTCTATGCACATCTCCTCGAGCAACTGCCATCGACCAAATCGACGCTTCCTCACAAATTTCTACCTGCCCAATCACCACCGATTCGGGAGAAACATAAGCGGAAGTTGCAATCTTTGGGGAATATTCAAGATAATTACGAATCGGCATAACTTTTTTCCTATTAAAATCGAGATGAATTAAAATGTATTCAGAAATCAAATTACTTCACATTATTTGTGTTATTTCTACCTTAACATTGTTTTCAATTCGGGTGGTTTGGAAGTTCTTTTTTCCTCACTTACTTCAACAACGTTGGGTTAAAATCCTTCCTCACACCATTGACACTATTCTTTTTATAAGTGGAATTGCTTTAGTTGTTTTACTTCAACAATATCCATTTATTCACGATTGGATCACAGTTAAATTCTTTGCTGTTTTAGTGTATATTATTTGTGGCGCATTAGTTCTAAAATATGCGAAGACTTTTACAGGTCGTTTAATCGCTTTATTTATTGGAATATTAAGTGCTATCTATATCATTTTACTAGCTTTTTATCATCAGCCAAATCCTTTTAGCTGATGATTTTCCTTAACGAAGTTTTAAAGTTGCTAAACCTATCATCACTAAAATAACTGTAATGATCCAGAAACGCACAATTACACGAGGTTCGGGCCACCCTTTTAATTCAAAATGATGGTGCAAAGGTGCCATTCTAAAAATACGTCGTCCCGTTAATTTAAACGAAGCAACTTGTAATATCACAGAAATGGTTTCCATTACAAACACACCACCCATAATAAATAAAACAAGTTCTTGGCGTACAATTACCGCAATTACACCCAAAGCAGCACCCAAAGCTAACGCCCCAACATCTCCCATAAAAACCTGCGCTGGATAGGTATTAAACCAAAGAAAACCTAACCCCGCACCAACCATTGCACCACAGAAAACGACTAATTCACCCGCTCCAATAATATGCGGTATATTCAAATAGTTAGAAAAACTTGCATGACCACTCGCATAAGCAAAAATACCTAACGCTCCTCCCACTAAAACCGTCGGCATAATTGCTAATCCATCTAATCCATCCGTTAAATTAACTGCATTGCTAGTTCCTACAATCACGAAATAAGTTAAAACAATAAACATCAAACCCAAATCATAATGAACATTTTTAAAGATTGGAACAATGAGTTGTAATTCAGCAGGAGATTTCGCTGTATAAAACAAAACAAATGCCGCTCCTAACCCAAAAACCGATTGCCAGAAATATTTGTAACGAGCTGGTAATCCTTTAGGGTTTTTGTAAATGACTTTTCTATAATCATCCACCCAACCCACCAAACCAAAAGAAAGTAACACCGCTAAAACAATCCACACAAACCGATTCGACAAATCAGACCATAACAAAGTTGTAATCGCAATTGCAATAATAATTAATGCCCCACCCATCGTTGGTGTTCCCGCTTTCGACAAATGACTTTGAGGTCCATCATCTCT
>JFJP01012417.1_pt1 | contig 11363 bp, 13 predicted proteins | sample 431651 | NCBI WGS metagenome assembly JFJP01 (sample SAMN02602958, study PRJNA72255) | Microbial mat metagenome, whole genome shotgun sequencing project. | biome: fresh water; feature: sink hole; material: water; isolation source: purple microbial (photo- and chemosynthetic) mats found in... | reverse complement strand
CCTGCTTGGCCTTGCTCCCGACGGGGGTTACCTGGCCATCTGCATTACGGCAAATGCCGGTGGTCTCTTACACCACCTTTTCACCATCACCCTTCACCCCGAAGAATGGAAGGGCTGTTTGTTTCTGTGGCCCTTTTCCGGCAGGTTCATGCCTTGCGGCAGTTTCCCCGCCCCGGAAATTATCCGACGTCGCGCTCTATGGAGTGCGGACTTTCCTCGATCCCGACAACGCAGGACCGCGACTGCCCAACCAGCCTGAGTTGACTGCATCATACACGCTGGTTTGGTGCGAGTCAACCTAAAAAGGTTGGAGATTTCGAGAAAAGACATTAAAATAGAGAAACGATTTATTCCATTAAATTAAAGAGGAAACACTGTGAGCAATTGGTCCGGTAAATTTGTGATTGGACTCACTGGCAACATTGCCACTGGGAAGAGTGTGGTGCGGCGCATGTTGGAACATCTTGGCGCCTATACCATTGACGCAGACGCGCTTACGCACCGCACTTACGCCAAAGGCGCGCCGGGTTATCAACAGGTGGTTGATAGTTTTGGCAGGTGGCTGGTCAACAAAGACGGCGAGATCGATCGCAGCAAACTTGGCAGCCTTGTCTTCAACAATCCCGATGCCATGTCGCAACTGGAATCCATCGTTCACCCGCTGATTCGTCAGGCGACGGAAATGCTCGCAAAACGTTCGATCCAGCCTGTTGTTGTAATTGAAGCGATCAAACTGTTGGAAGGTGACCTGCGCAATGTGTGTGATTCCATTTGGGTAACGAATGCCCCGGAAGATATTCAACTGGAAAGATTAATGCGTAAACGCGGCATGAGCCGTGACCAGGCAGCAGAACGCATCCACATGCAGTCGGCACAGAGCGCCAAAGTGGCGGTTGCAAACATTGTAATCACGAACACAGGTTCCTATGACTCCCTGTGGAAGCAGGTTAACGCGGCATGGAAAGAAATTGTGCCCGGCGCCAACGTCGCAGAGCCTGAACCCGTCACGATAAAAACTCCTGCCATCCAATCAAATGGTAAGTATTTGGTGAAGCGCGGCAAACCCAAAAACTCCGCAGCCATTGCAGAGTTGATTACCCGCCTAAGCAAAGGCGCGCGTCCCATGACCGCCGACAATGTAATGGAAGAGTTTGGCGAAAAAGCGTACATGCTTCTTGAACTTGACGAAAAAATTGTCGGGTTGGCAGGCTGGCAGGTGGAAAACCTGGTCACATGCACAACCGATATTTTCCTTGAAGAACAAGTTGATTTGCAAAAAGCGCTTGAAATTCTCATTAAGGAAGTAGAACGCGCTTCGGGTGAATTGCAAAGCGAGGCGTCGCTCATCTTCCCGATGGACCAGCTTGCCGCACAGGAGCAGATTTGGAAACAACTTGGCTATGAAAAGCGTACCCCCGAAACGCTCGGTGTCCAGGCTTGGCAGGATTCGGCAGCCGAATCCAGTTCTACTGGGAATGCGCTCCTATTTAAGCAATTGCGTCAGGATCGAGTCTTGCGCCCCATTTAGGAACCTGGTAATTAGGGGGGTAGGCAATTGGGAAGAATACAAGCCTGATTACCTGAGTCCTGCTTTCCTGATTACCTATAACCGTGACTGAATTTCTCAATAACCTCTTTTTTATATTTCAACGAATTAGTTGGCTGAGCATATTTGATATTCTGCTTGTCACACTAATTTTTTTCGGCTTGTTATACTCCTTGCGTGACACGCAGGCGATGGCATTATTGCGTGGCATGATCCTGCTGGTGGTCGCGATCATCCTGTTGACCAGCCTGGTGGAACTTCCCGCCTTTTCATGGTTCGCGCAGAATTCCCTGCCCGCTTTGATACTGTCCATCCCCGTGATATTTGCGCCCGAGATTCGGCGCGCCCTGGAGCGGTTGGGTCGCGCTGGGAGCATTTTGCCCGTTTCCAGTAAATCGATGGATATGTCTCTTGGGCAGACCATCCGCGCTGTGGTGAGCGCTGCGGCGCGGTTATCTGCCCGCCAGCATGGCGCGTTGATTATCTTGCAGCGTTTGGACAATCTCGAGGATTACATCCAGACTGGCGTGCCAATGGATGCGCGAGTCACACCTGAAATATTATTGCAGATTTTTTATCCAAACACGCCCCTGCATGATGGCGGCGTGATTATTGTTGGCGCGCAGGTCGCAGCCGCATCCTGTGTGATGCCTCTCTCTGCCAGCGGAGTTTTGAACCGCAGCCCTGACCGCCAGATGGGATTGCGGCACCGTGCGGCGCTGGGCACGTCTGAAGTGAGTGATGCGATTGCGGTTGTGGTTTCGGAGGAGACTGGTGCCATTTCCATCGCACATGCGGGTAGAATGTTGCGGCGGCTTGACCCGGACCGTCTGGAAAATATCCTAACCGCGTTTTTTCGCCCGCATGGAGAAACACAAAAAGCTAATTTGTTGGAAAGAATGTTCCCGGGCTTATTTCCGCGCAAAGAAGATAAGTAGTTTATGGTACACACCGCCCCACGGGCGTTTGCCTGAAATTGCCGAAAGGCTTGTTTATAAAAACAGGCTTCGCGCATGAAACCCGCAGGGCGTTTTGCCAAAGTGAGTGGATCATGTTCCGTTGGATTTCTGAAAACTATCGCACGTTTCTATGGGCATTTGTTTTGTCCATTTCTGTTTGGGTTGCCGCAGTCACATCGGCAGACCCGGATGAAACGCGCGCGCTTTCGTCCCCCGTGCCGGTGCAGGTCATCGGGCAGGATCCAAGTCTTGTTATCAGCAGCGCAATTCCAGCTGAAGTGGAGGTGACACTCCGTGCGCCGCGCTCAGTTTGGGATATTATTGATGCAGACCCGCAGATCGTGCAGGTCATATTGGACCTCTCAGGCTTAAGTTCTGGCGAACACAGCCTTGAGCTTCAAATTCAGATTGATGCCCGCCCCGTGCAGATTGTATCTGTTGCGCCGCGCACGATTACCTTTGAGTTGGAGTCTTTAGCCACCCAAACCTTCAGCGTAGACCTGAGCCTGACAGGAGAAACAGCCATCGGGTATCAGGTGGGAGAAACCAGCCTCGACCCGCTTGAAGTTGTCGTCGCAGGCGCCCAGTCTCAGGTCAAGAAGGTGACCCGGGCGCGTGTCTCTGTTAATTTGAGCGGCATCCGCGAGAATTTTGATCAGACTCTGCGTGTCGAAGTTCTCAATGAAGATGGGCAAAAAGTGGATGGTGTTACTATCTCACCTGAGACTGTGCATGTTGCCCTGCCCGTAAGTCAGCAGGGCGGCTATCGAGATGTGGCTGTAAAAGTGATCATGGTTGGGCGCGTTGCAAGCGGTTATCATCTGACCGATATTTCCGTCTTCCCGCCTGTTGTGACTGTGTTTGCGGCAAACCCGGACCTGGTTGGCACCTTGCCCGGCGTGGTCGAAACGCAGCCATTGGAATTGCAGAGCGCAAAAGAAGATATCAGCACACGCGTGACGTTGAACTTGCCTGAAGGGATTTCAATTGTGGGCGAACAAACTGTGTTGATTCAGGCTGGGGTCTCTCCCATCGAAAGTAGTGTTACACTGGCAGGAGAAAAGGTCGAAATTATCAACGTCGGCGATGGGCTGTCCGCGCAGGTTTCTCCGACGACAGTGGATGTGATTGTCTCTGGTCCCCTGCCTTTGCTCGATACGCTTACCCGCCAGGATGTGCGCGTGACTGTTGATTTGAGCGGTTTGACGCCTGGCACCTATCAAATCACCGCTAAAGTGGAAGTATTAATCTCAGATGTTGTTGTAGAATCCATATTACCGAATACAATGGAAGTTGTGATCGCTCCCGTCGGCACTCCCACCGTAACGCCGACGCCGTAATTATTTGAATTCAAAATCCTAAAGGTTTCCCTCTTCGATGACTTTGCTCAAACCTTTAGGATTTCCAGGAAACCATAAATTATCATGAAACCAATCGTAGCTCTTGTAGGCAGACCCAATGTCGGAAAATCCACGCTGTTTAATCGCTTTGCGGGTCAACGTTTAGCCATTGTTGATGATGTTGCCGGCACCACGCGTGACCGTTTATTTGGCGAGGCTGAATGGAACGGGCGCACCTTCAATATTGTTGACACCGGGGGCATTGATCCAACGCATGGCGGAAAGACCCCGCTTTCCGTTGGCTCTGCTGATTTTATTGATGATATTCGCAAGCAGGCTCAAGTAGCCATTCAGGAAGCGGATGCAGTGCTGTTTATCACCGACGGCGAATCGGGGGTTACAGCCCCAGACCGTGAAGTGGCTGAGATTTTGCGCCGCTCGCAGAAAAAGTTGCCAGATGGCAGTTATTTGCCCCCGATCTTTTTGGTGGTCAATAAATGCGAATCACAGGAACGCCGCGACCAGGCGGCTGAATTCTATGAGTTGGGTTTGGGCGAGCCATTCGCCATCTCTGCGATTCATGGGACAAGCACGGGGGATATCCTTGATGCGCTGGTTGCCTCCTTCCCCGCCTCAGAGGGTGAAGAGGAGGACGACAGCATTAAGATTGCCATTGTCGGCAAGCCCAATGCGGGCAAATCCAGCTTGCTCAACAAATTGACGGGCAAGGAGCGTGTAATTGTTAGTCCGATAGCCGGCACAACGCGCGATTCGATTGATACAAAAATTGATTTTGATGGCTTGGCTGTTACATTGATTGACACTGCCGGCATTCGCCGCCGCGGCAGGATCGAACATGGCGTGGAACAATATAGCGTGTTGCGCGCCTTCAAATCCATTGAACGCGCAGATGTGGCTCTGCTGATGATTGATGCCACAACAGGCATTACTTCACAGGACGCGCATATTGCAGGTTTCATTCTCGATGAGTGGAAATCCTGCGTGGTGCTGGTCAATAAATGGGACGCGATTGAAAAAAATAATGAGACGATGGAAGAGTACACTGCCAGGATCAAGAAAGACCTGAATTTCATGGATTACGTCCCCATCCTGTTTATTTCCTGCAAGACTGGTCAGCGGGTGGACCAGGTGCTTCCGATGGCTTTGCAAGTGCAGGAGGAACGTCTCGCACGCCTGACCACCTCCACGATCAATGAGATCATTCACAGTGCGCAGGACGCCCATCCGCACCCAACCCATGCGGGGCGCGCGCTCAAAATGTTCTACGGCACACAGGTGCGTTCAGATCCGCCAACGTTTATGATCTATGTCAACGAGCCGAAGTTAATGCACTTTTCCTATCTGCGTTATCTTGAAAATCAGATTCGCGCAAAATATAGCTTCCTCGGCACGCCGATTCGAATTGTGACAAAGGGACGCAGGGAATAATCAATTGCCAGCGACGCAGACTCCTCCAAAAGGTGGAGTCTGTTTGTTTTTCAGACCAGCTATCGGGGCGAAAAATGCGGTAACTTTCTTCACACAACCAAGTGACATCCATCCTTGCCAAAAAATGTGTTATCTGGAATAATAAGGTAAGCCTTATGATTTTTGAAAGGAATACCTTGTGTTTTCTCAGCAATTAAGCGAAAGTGTGGAAATGTATCTCAAGGCAATACTTGAGGTGAATGACCGTGACGTAGTGGCGATTGGGCGCCTGGCAGAACGGCTGGGTGTGACGCCTGTTTCTGTGAATGAAATGGTGCGACGGCTGGGTGAGCAGGGGCTGGCTAAGCACACCCCGTATAAGGGCGTGGCGCTCACTAAGAAGGGGCGTGAGGTCGCCTGCAACGTGATGCGTCGTCAGCGCTTGTGGGAAGTTTTTTTGTATGACCATCTGAAAATTGAATGGTCGAAGATTTACGAACTGGCTTGCTCGTTGGAACATGCGACAGCGCCCGAAGTGACCGAGGCGCTGGCGTCTTTTCTTGGCAATCCCGCTACCTGTCCGCGCGGAAATCCCATTCCTGCTGCCGACGGCTCGTTTGCGCCGTTGGATGGCGCGCCGTTGAGTGAAGCGGTGGTTGGCGCGGCGGTTCAGGTGCTGGCAGTGAATGCCACCAAAACGGATGTGCTTAAATATTTATATGAGCGCGGTATTTTGCCTGGCTGTAAATTAACCGTCATTGAATCTGAACCTCTTCAAGGTCCACTTACCCTGCGTGTGGCAGGCAGGGACGTTGCGCTGGGTTTGTCGCTTGCTCAATTCGTCATCGTAAAATAAATTCAATATAACAAGGAAAACATTAATATGTCTGAACCAACTCAATTGCATCTATTACAACCTGGTCAGAAGGCGACGATTACACATATCGGAGGCGCAACTGCTCTGCGACGGCGTTTTATTGAGATGGGTATTGTTAAAGGGGAGACTATTTTAGTGGAGCGCCACGCGCCGCTCGGTGACCCGATGGAATACTTTATTAAGGGCTATCATCTGGCTTTGCGAAAAGAGGAAGCCGCGCATATAAATGTAATTTTGAACGGAGACATAAATGGCTGATTTGACCATTGCGCTGGCGGGCAATCCCAACGCAGGCAAGACCACCATCTTTAATGCGCTGACGGGTTTGCATCAACACACTGGCAACTGGCCCGGCAAGACGGTTGAAAAAAAAGAGGGTGAAATCGAACACGACAATTTGACGATCAACATTGTGGATTTGCCCGGCACATACAGCCTGACAGCCTACTCGCCCGAAGAGATTGTGGCGCGCGACTTTATCATTCAGGAACATCCTGACGTGGTTATTAACGTTGTGGATGCGACCAACCTTGAGCGCAATTTATATTTGACCATTCAAATTTTGGAGTTGGATGTGCCTGTCGTTTTGGCTTTGAATATGACCGACGCCCTGCATAAAGACGGCGCAAAGATCAATCTGGATCAACTCTCTCAAATGTTGGGAGACATACCCGTGGTATCCACATCGGCTAATCAGGGCAAGGGTATTTCTGACCTAATCTCCAAAGCCATTCACGCGGCGCGAAAAGCCTATTCGTGACCTTCATGCGCTTTGTCTTTGACAAAAATAACCGTTGAGATAATATGACCATCCCCCCCCGCACACTCTTTCGTCTTGATTACGGCGATAAACTTGAACGCGAAATTGCGCGCATCCTTGCCTCTTTTGAAGAAAATAAATTTGACACAAAACGCTACCCGCGGCGCTGGCTGGCGATCAAACTACTCGAAAGCGACGAGGATATTCTTGAACGCGTGCAAGCCATGCCCAACAGCGCGCAAGTGATTGCGCTTGCACATCAGTCTGCGGAAAAAATAAAGTCCATGCTTGGCGATGAAGTGGACATGCTCACCGCCGACCATCGCTACGGGTACATCAACGGTGTCGTTCGTCAGACACTTCACCATCCATTTGTAGACCGTATTACGCTCACTGACCGCATTGATGATATCGTCACGCACAAATGGCTTGGACTGCCATTCTTCTTTGCGATCATGTATGTCATGTTCAGACTCGTGATTGATGTTTCGGCTCCATTTTTGGATTGGACAGATGCGGTTATCAACGGTCCCATTGCCCACTGGTTCTCGCTCCTGCTTGACCTTGTGCGGGCTCCGTCGTGGATTCATTCCCTCATCATTGAGGGAATTGTCGCAGGCGTGGGCGGGGTGCTGGTCTTTGTGCCTGGCTTGCTGATCTTATATTTCTTCCTCGCCCTGCTAGAAGATTCAGGGTACATGTCCCGCGCCGCCTTCGTCATGGATCGCTTTATGCGCGTAGTCGGACTGCACGGCAAATCATTCATCCCCATGATTTTGGGATTTGGCTGCGCCGTCCCCGCAATCTATGCCACTCGTACAATCGCCAGTCGTCGTGACCGCATTTTGACAGCTTTACTTGTTCCGTTGATGTCGTGTTCGGCGCGCCTGCCGGTCTACGTTGTGTTTGGTCTGGCATTTTTTGGCTCACGCGCAGGTACGGTAATCTGGGCAATGTATGCGCTGGGTATTTTTGTTGCCATGCTGGCAGGCATGGTATTTACCCGCACCTTGCTGAAACCCGATGCTTCATCAGCCTTTGTGCTGGAATTACCCCCATATCGCCAACCTGCGTTGAAAAGCGTGTTGATTCACATGTGGGAAAACACGCGCGAATTTGTCCGCAAGGCAGGCACGGTCATTTTTGCGGCGTCGGTTATCATGTGGCTGTTGCTTAACCTGCCGTGGGGCGTAACCAATCAACAGGATTCATATTTTGGAAAAGTCAGCGGCGCGATTTCACCCTTATTTGCCCCGCTGGGATTTGACAACTGGGAGACTGGCGGGGCGCTGGTGACAGGCTTCATTGCCAAAGAGATCGTCGTCAGCACCATGAGTCAAATCTATATTGGCGGCGAGGAAGCTCAACCCGTCGAGCCAACCACTCTCAGCGAAGACCTGATCGGAATTGGTCGGGGCTTTGGCGAAGCGGCAGTCAATTCGGGCAGAATATTATTGAATATCATTCCTGGTGTGCAATTGGTTGACGAAGAAAAGGAATCCGAAAATACTGCTTTGAGCACAGCCCTGCGTGAACATTTCACTCCGCTCAGCGCAGTGGCATTATTGGTCTTTGTATTGCTCTATGTCCCATGTATTGCAACATTGGGCGCGATCAAACATGAGTTTGGCTCATCGTGGGCTGTTACATCTGCCGTCTACCAAACTGCGGTGGCATGGGTTGCCGCTTTCATCGTCTATCAGGGCGGTAAATTGCTGGGGTTTGGATAGAAAATTTATGCTGACTCAACTTTTACAATTGCTTGAGAACAGGGAAAACGGATTAAGCCTTTCAGAAATTGGTCGTGAATTGCAAATGCAGCCATCCGCAATCATGTCCATGATTGAATTGCTGGTTCGAAAAGGGCGGGTGATTGAAGTCGGTCCCGATGGAAAATACTGCGCGGCTTGCGGTCTTGAATCTGATTGTAATTTGCTAAAGGCGCGTGGGAAACGATATGTGGTTGTAGCGTATTCAGAGGCTTTGCCGGTAATATAAAAACAATGTGCGGGGATCTGTCGAATAAAAAAAGGAGGCTGTCGCGATTGGGACAGCCTCCTTTTTTAGATCAAAATTCTAATGGTGGTCATGACCTTCTTCGTGGACGTGCCCGTGTTCCAATTCTTCAGTTGTCGGCTCACGCAGCCCGACCACTTTTACGCTGAATTGCAGTTCCGCGCCCGCCAGGGGGTGATTGAAGTCCAGCCGCACGGTTTCGTCGTCGAAGCTTTCCACGAATGCCATTTGATGGTTATCGTCTTCGTCGCTTACGCCCAATTCCATTCCCAGTTCAATCTCCATATCTTCGGGAAATTCACTGCGCGGTACTTCCATGTAAGCGTCTTCATCGAATTCACCATAGCCGTCTGCCGGGGCAACTACCACATCCTTGCTTTCACCGATTTTCATACCAAGCATCTCACGCTCAAGCCCGGGGACTATATTGTCATACCCGGCAAGGAATTGTATGGGTCCCGCATCCTTGGAAGAATCCAACTCTTCACCATCCACGGTCAACGTATATTCCATCGAAACCACCAAGCCATTCTGTACTGTATCTTTACTCATGTTTTATCCTTTTCTGAAATTTATGCGACCATTTTACCAGTGAAAGGAAAAAAAGCCTGGAATCAAAAAGCAGTCCCCGTAAAAGAACAGGAACTGCTTGGGGTGTGTATGCTGACTTTACAGATTATACCAACACAAACTTTTGGGGCTTGGTGCCGCAGACCGGGCATTTATCTGTCGGTCTGCCGAGTTCAATGTAGCCACAGATGGGGCAGAGATAAAACTCCACGTTATCCAAATCCTTACCCTGTTTCACAGCTTCGAGAGCCATGGCATACAATTCGGCATGGACGGCTTCCGCGTCCAACGCGTATCCAAACATCTTTTGAGCCGGGTGTTCGTCGGCTTTGGCTTGTTCCAGCATCGGCGGGTACATTTCTTTGTATTCGTGGGTTTCGCCGTTAATTGCTTCCTGCAAATTTTGCACAGTCGAGCCGATCCCTTCCATGGAACCCAAGTGCCCCTCGGCATGAATGCGTTCTGCTTCCGCCGTGGTACGGAAGAGGCGGGCAATATTTGGGAAGCCGTCCTTCTCGGCTTTCTTTGCAAAGGCTCGGTATTTCTGGTTTGCCTGACTTTCACCGGCAAATGCTTCTTTCATGTTTTCCAATGTAGTGGGCATGGTTCCTCCTGTTGTGATTTTTTGAAATATGAGTTCAGTATATCCCGTCACATAGAGCGGAGGCAGTTACGAAAGTCACTATTTTTCATCTTCGATTCCCAATTCCCTTTTCCTACTTTATAATGCCTTTTCATGCGATATGACTTATGCCTCCCCTGGTACTGGGAATATGATGATATCTTTGTCGAAATGGTGGAACGCGCCTGCATCGAGCAGGGAATTTCCCTCTGGCAGATCAAACCCGATAATTTGCTTGAGTCCATTACCGCCCTTTACAAAGGGACGACGACCTTCAAGACCCTCCTTGATCGTGGGCAGGGCGAATTGGTTTTCAAGCCAATCTCATGCTGGGCGCAAGAGCACAGCGCAAAGCGCATCAACCCATGCGAACTCTCTGCCTGGTCGGAAGATAAAACCACCATGCACTACTTGCGTCATTCCTTGAGCAACCCGTCATTCCAGAAATCGACCTGGCGCCGCTGGGTGAAAATTTTGTCATCAAGCCTTCCAATGGTGGCGGCGGAGAGGGCGTCATTATCGGCGCGTCAGGCATGGATCAAATTCTACGGGCGCGCATGGAATTTCCCCAGCAAAAGTATTTGATCCAGTCCTACATTACTCCGCAAGTTATTTCGGGCAACCCCGCCTGGTTCCGCGTCTTTTATGCCAACGGTGAAACCTATCCCTGCTGGTGGGCAACGGATACGCACATCTATCAACTTGTTACGGCGGAGCAGGAAGCTCAATATGGATTGAACAAGCTGAAGGATATTACAAAACGAATCGCATCCATCTGTAAGCTGGATTGGTTTTCAACCGAGATTGCCCTGGCTGATGACTTCGTCGTTGTGGACTATGTCAATGACGAGATTGACACACGTGTCCAATCGCAGGCGATGGACGGCGTGCCTGATGAGATCATCAACAACATTGCCCGTCAGCTTGTCAACATTGCGAAGGAAAATTTATAGATGATTGCGCTATCCCCGATTGGAACAGTAAAAAACACACGTCGTCTTGTTGAAGATGACCACTGGGGCAATGTTGTTTCAGTCATTGAACTGAACTCTTCATTTACCGAAGACGCCCTGCTTCAAATTGAAGAATTTTCACACGCCGAAATCCTCTATTATTTTCATCTCGTCAAGGACGCAAAAATCGAAACAGGTGCGCGCCACCCGCGTAACAATCAAGACCTGCCCAAAGCCGGCATCTTTGCCCAACGGGGAAAGAATCGTCCCAACCGTTTGGGCGCAAGCATTG
>JFJP01043713.1_pt1 | contig 11364 bp, 13 predicted proteins | sample 431651 | NCBI WGS metagenome assembly JFJP01 (sample SAMN02602958, study PRJNA72255) | Microbial mat metagenome, whole genome shotgun sequencing project. | biome: fresh water; feature: sink hole; material: water; isolation source: purple microbial (photo- and chemosynthetic) mats found in... | reverse complement strand
TCAATGAGAAGTATCCTTGTATTTAGAAAGACTTTAAATAAGTAATGTGTAGAAAATAAGTTTATACGAGGCGCGGAAAATTTTTAAACCACAGCATACTGCTGTATGTGAGAGCCAAGCGAAGCGATCTCATGAGCTTTAGCGAATAATTTAATATTTTTACAGCAACGAAGTAGGAGCTTATTTATATGCTACTAAGCCGCTAGTAATTGGTATAGCTTATTTATAGCATGATATATTAATGTGCTTATTTTATAAAGATTCTGAAGTACTTGTTTAAGCAAAATACTACTGAAATTAAAATTCACAATTTTATTTAAGAACCATAAAGTTAATAAACACATACTGAATGCTAATCACAATAGATCAATGCATTAACATGAAATAATTTCTTTTTCTTATCCTTTTATAAATTGATTTCATATTTTTTTAAGCGTAAAGAATTTAAAATAAAAGAAAATGATTGGATTAAAAAAAACAATTGCATTGCTTATATAGTTAATTTTCAAAACAATATCAAAACATTAAAATATTAATTTTTTTATATTAGAAAAACTTTGTAAATTTCATTTTTAAATCTTATCCAAATATCAAGATGGCGAAATTTTTTGATACAAATTCAGATATTAAATCATATTTAACTTTCCGGCTCGGGTCGGAAGTATTTGCATGTCATGTAAATAAGTTGCTTTCTATACTAGAAATTCCTAAGATTACTGATGTTCCGGGGGCACCAAAGTATATGAAAGGGATTATAGATTTGCGTGGAAAGGTTTTACCAGTAATAGATGCCAAGCTTAAACTCAATATGCCGGCTATTGAATTTACCAAAGATACATGTATCATTGTGATGGATATTATGCTCGATAGCGATAATTTATTGGTTGGCGTGCTTGTTGATGCTGTGCTTGAGGTTATGGAATTTGATCAGGATAAAATTTTACCTCCACCAAATTTAGGAAGCAAATACCATTCTGATTTCATTAACGGAATAGTTAAGAAAGACGAAAAGTTTATTATGATGCTTGACATAGATATGGTATTTTCATTAGACGAGATAGATTTTTTGAAAGATTCTGTTGAAGATGGTGAGCAAATGACTAATAATTAATTGGTTTCAGATTTTTTTTTACCTATTAATATATCTTTTTTAAATTTTGAAGGACAATTTACTTTGTCCTTTTTTTTGCTTTAATGTAATCCCAAATGCAAAACCTCCAATATTCTCAATTCTAATTCCCCAACTTATTGTAATATTCTTTAAATCTATTTTTTATATCATTATCAATATTGGGTTTATCATTATTTAAAAGCCTGAAATTATCTTTCTTCCCATCTCAAAATTACCACAAAAAAATATTAATATTTTTTAACAAAATATTTCATTTTGTATTTAATTGATTTATAGATATATGTAAAATTTTTTTAATAAAAATAAAAATAATTCAGTACTATGTGTTGCATGGTACTGTTTTTTTATCGTATCTTTGTATAAACTATTAGAAGGCATAAAACAGTATTATACAATTAAACTTAAATTGAAAGAAATAAAATCTAAACAAATGAAAACACTAAATGATCAAAATGGTGATTTAGGATACACGATTCTAAAGGTACTTGAAGAGCACTATTCATGTGCAGAGGAAATACTAAACAAGCTCAGAAAAAGAAATATTGAGTTTAACGAACGAAAGCTCTACCCGGTTTTATCGGGACTGGTTTTACAAAACTATCTATGCTGCAATTGGCTCGAGAATGACAAAGGTTTGCCAATAAAACATTATCATTTAACCCGTTCTGGATTTAAATTTCTACAAAAGTAAATTATCATTATTTAATTTCTAAAAGATGAAAATAACTGAAAACATTAATCTATCTGGTTTGATTTTTACAATTGACCAAGATGCATTTTTAAAACTGCAAAACTACCTGAACTCAATTGAAAGGTATTTTGGTACAAAGGAGGAACGCGAAGAAATCTTAACCGACATTGAAGCACGAATTGCAGAATTATTTCAAACACAACTAAACAAATCAAAAGAAGTAATTACCATGCTTGAAGTAGATAAAATTATTGAAGTGTTGGGAATGCCCGAAGAATTTTTGGGCTATGGCGAAAAGAAAGAATTCTATTCAAATGAACCCACTTATCGCAAGAGCAACCGACTATTCAGAGATCCTGACAACAAATACTTAGGAGGTGTATGCAGCGGACTTGGCTATTATTATAATATAGACCCGGTTATTTTGAGAGTTCTTTTTGTTTTATGCCTTGGACTGGGATCATTGTTGGTATATATTGTTTTTTGGATTGTACTTCCACAAGCAATACATGTGAACGACAAATTCGAAATGAAAGGCTTTAGAACAAAGCAATCAGCATATTATCAATAATTTATATAACAAGATGATATTTTTGGACTTGGGCCATTTATAATATTTAAAAAAAACAGTATGAAAATAGAAAATGCAAAAGCACAAATGCGAAAGGGTGTTTTAGAATATTGCATCTTATCAATTTTATCTAAAAAAGATTCGTATGCTTCAGATATCCTTCAAAAGCTTAAAGAAGCCAGGTTAATAGTAGTGGAGGGTACATTGTATCCGCTTTTAACGCGTCAGAAAAATGCAGGTTTTCTGAGTTATCGATGGGAAGAATCGAGCCAGGGACCTCCCAGGAAATATTATAAACTTTCAGAAACCGGCAAATCATTTCTTGAAGAAATGGATCAATCATGGTCAGAGCTTGTTCAGGCAGTTGAATCGATAAACAATGACTCTATGCCTGAAGTTTCGGGTACCGAATAAAATTTTGACAGTAATAACTGTTTAACTAAAACATAATTTTTAAAAGATTTAAACTCAAAATAAATGAAAAAGACTGTCAGAATTAATATAAGCGGACTAATATTTAATATCGACGAAGATGCTTATAATAAGCTCCAGCAATATCTCAATTCAATTACCAGGAAATTTTTAAACACAGAAGAAGGTAATGAGATAATTGCAGATGTTGAAGCCAGAATTGCTGAACTATTCCAGGAAAAAATTGGCGATAGAAAAGAAGTGATAAGCACCACTGATGTTGAGTACATTATTGAAGTTATGGGTGCACCCGAAGAATTCGAGGAAGTAGCTGATGATGAAGAGGCTCCTGTAGAAGAACATGCAAGCAAAAAAGGTTCGAGGCGCATATACCGAGATCATCATAAGGGTCATTTTTGTATTGCTCACTTTATTTTATGGCACCAGCATTTTGATATATGTGCTCTTATGGATTATTATTCCTGAAGCCAAAACCAGAAGTCAAAAGCTAGAAATGAAAGGCCAGGATATAAATTTATCCAATATCGAAACTTCAATCAAAGGTGAGTTTCAACAGGTAAAATCCAATTTTGAAAAATGGCAAAAATCCGGTGGGTACAATAATGTAAGAACAAATATTGGTTCTATACTAAATATGTTTGGCAAAGTATTGATGATTCTCGTTAAATTCATACTTATTTTTGTTGGAATCTGGTTTTTTATTGGGGGTATAGCCCTTTTAGGAACAATGACTGGTGTATTTTTCCTGAACGACACGGTTTTATCGCCATTTAGCTGGAATGATATAGAATTTTCATTACATGATTTTGTATCGTTATTTACCGATGGATTTACGGCCAGGGTAGGAATAATATCTTCATATTTATTTTTAATGATTCCTACACTTACAATTATTTATTTGGGATTAAGGTTTATCTTCAGGTTTAAAGCTTTGGAACATCAGTAAAAATTGGGTTTGGAATGAAAGCAAATGAGGTTATCACTCAATCATACCAAATAAACAAACCTGATTCGGATACTTTATATTTAAAACTATTTGACAGCGACCATACAAATGGATGGGATGATAAATTCATAAATTTCGACGATGTACTTGTTAAGATGAAAAACCATAAAGTATCGCTTTTAGGTCAGCCCAAACTGCAAATTATTAAAAGTGAAACCAATAAAACCAACATTAAGATTTATAAAGAAAGCAATGGGATGAATGGTGATGAAGCTTTAAAATTTGCCAAAAATATTAAATATGAATGGCAACAAGTAGATTCGCTCTTTTATTTTAGGAGATACTTCACAATTGAAGGCAAGCAAAAGGTGAAAGGCCAGGAATTGACTATATCGTTTGAAATTCCTGTTGGCAAAGTGATATATATGGGTGAAAATATTGATTATATAACTTCAAATATTGATTTTATCGATGGCGAATGGATTGATGATTTTAGTGGCCAGTATCTAATTATGACAGAAGATGGCTTGCAATTGCTTAATGATTATAAAGAGAATTTGAAAGATGCCACTATAGAAAGCAAGATTACATCAGACAGCATAATGGCAAAACCATCAAGCCAGCAAGAGATTGAACTAATGAAGAAAGAGCTTGAACAAATGTAGAACTCAATAATTAATTTGAATGAAAAAGGCTGGAAATCCAGCCTTTTTTTTATTCTATTACAGTAACCCAACCAAAAGTATCGGCTTCATCGCCTGATTGAATTGCCAATAGTTTATTGTACAATTTTGAGGATATAGGCCCAGGTTCATTACCATATAAATACTCTTTGCCATTAGAATCATCAACAATTCTTTTAATTGGGCTAATTACCGCAGCGGTGCCACATGCACCAACTTCATCAAAAGTTTCGAGTTCTTCAATTGGAATTGGCCTTCGTTCAGCTTTCATGCCCATAGAAATAGCCAAATCAATTAAACTCATGTTGGTAATTGAAGGCAGAATAGAATCAGACTTTGGAGTAATATACGTATTGTTCTTAATTCCAAAGAAATTTGCCGGCCCACATTCATCAATATACTTTTTCTCTCTAGCATCTAAATATAAAACATTCGCAAATCCACCTTGATGGGCTTTTTCCATGGAAGTAAGGCTGGCAGCATAATTACCACCTACTTTATACTTACCGGTGCCAAGTGGGGCAGCACGGTCAAACTCCCTGGTTATAAGCATATCAACTGGTTTGAATCCTTCTTTAAAATATGGTCCAACAGGTGTGACAAAAACCATGAAAAAATATTCTTTTGCTGGTTTAACTCCAACTTCAGGCCCTGAACCAAAAAGCAGTGGCCTTATATAAAGTGAAGCACCACTTCCATAAGGCGGTACAAAACGTTTGTTTAGTTTAATTGCTTTGTTCACAGCTTCAATAAAAAGTTCATCAGGCACTTCAGCCATCATTATACCTTTTGAAGTACTTTGCATTCTTCTTGCATTATCAATACAACGGAAAACACGTATTTTATCGTCTTTGCCACGAAAAGCTTTTAAACCTTCAAATGCCTCCTGACCATAGTGCAGAACTGTAGCAGCAATATGAATATCAATATGTTCGGATGAAGATATTTCTAACTCGCCCCATTTACCATTCCGGTAGTAGGTTCTTACATTATAATCAGTTTTTACATAACCAAAAGGCAAATTTTTCCAGTCGATTTCCATAATAGCAAATTTAACTTTGTAAATAATTATGCAACAAAGATAATTATATTCTCCAAATTTGTAAAAACTAATCCTGTTCAATATAATTATCAGAATAGCGATATAAATAATTATTCCTGAAAAGTATTTAATTTTAAACAACAAAAACATTTCAATATATTAATCAAAATAAGAAAGCTTATGATTTATAATAAAATTTTAACATTTTATCAACGTAAGTTGCAAAAAATCAAAATATTTAATTAAATTTGGCATAAGATTAGTACCTAATTAATAGATTGAAAATTAATCACTTTGGTAAATTACTTACAATCTAATTTACAGAATTTAAATTTTAATTACTATATTAGACGATTCTTTAACAGGAAAAAGATCTTTTAAAACTTATAAACTATGGAATTTAAAAAACCTATCTTGGTACCTTGGGATTTCTCAGAAGTAGCTGAATACGCACTTCAGCACGCTATGAGCTATTCAAAAATCACAAATGATCCTATTGTTTTGGTAAATGTTGTAAAGAAACAAAAAGAGGCCGATGAAGTTACAGCGAAACTTCAGAAAGTTGTTGATAAAGTGAAAGCGGAAGCTGGCATAGATATGGGAATCATTGTTCGCGAAGGAAGTATTTTTACCACAATAACTGATCTTGTTGATGAAGTTCATGCAACATTGGTTGTAATGGGAACACATGGAATGACAGGTCTGCAAAAATTTACAGGAAGTTGGGCACTAAAAGTAATTGCCGGTACCTCTGCTCCGTTTGTTGTTGTGCAGGCACCTCCGGCTGGAACTTTGACTGACATTGTTTTTCCCGTTGATTTTAAAAAAGAACAAAAGGAAAAATTGGTTTGGGCAGCTTATTTGGTCAATCATTATAAAGCTAAGATTCATATTGTTTACCAGCCTTCGACCGATACCAGAATTAAAGCAAAAACAAAATCAAATTTGATTTTCTCAAAAAACTATTTGGCAGAAAAACAAGGCGAATCAGAAATAATTGCATTGGCTGGTAAAAAAGGCCTTTCAGAAGAATCTATTGATTATGCAAAACAAATCAAAGCTGGTATGATTTTAATTATGACTACCAAAAATATCAGTTTCCAGGATTATGTTTTAGGTGCCGATGAGCAACAACTAATTGCGAATCATGAAAGAATTCCAGTTATGTGTATTAATCCTAAACCAGGATCACTATTTGGTGGATTTAGTTCATCTGGCTCATAAGCCTTTTTATAAAAGAAAAACAAAACCTGCACATTTCCGTGCAGGTTTTTTTATTTGTCTTGATTGACATAAATTTACTGAATTTCAATTTTATAAATAAACTACCTCTCCGCAAGCGGAGGAGGTATTGCAGCAAAAAGATTTTTTTATATTTCGCTGCAACCTGCCCGGCTGAGGCCGTTCAGACGGGGCAGCGGGGAATTTGACCCCGAGATCCCGACCTTCGGTACGGGATCAGTTCGACTTAATAATTTTAATGCGTCTTCGACTTTAAAAATTATAGTCTCACTGATTAAATTGAGTGTTTGTAAAATAGTTGAGGTGCACCAACAGGATACCAATATTAATATTGGTGATACAGTAATAACATGATTGCCTAAAACTTAAATTATGAAGCAATTCTTCAAGCGGTTTCTAATCAAATCAAAACTATACACCCCAATAGGAATTGCTATAACACTTTCAATCCTTATTATTACTATTCAGGCAATTTACAATCTAAAACGAAGCATTTATAGCTCAATTGAAGATGATTTATCTGCACAGATTGAAACTGTTTTAAAAATATTTGACCACGAAAGGACAATTAATCTCAAAAATCTTAATACATACCTTGAAATCACTGAGAATTATTTGAACTCAAATTCCGTTTTTACCGGAAAAGATTCCGTTCAGGTTGTAGTCTTTGATCAAAACAGCAAATCTACACAAACTGTGTGGAAAAAAAAGTGGGTAATCCACGGACAACCATTTGATGGCAACCACGAATATGTAGATAAAATATATAAGCAAACAAATTGTTATGCAAGCATTTATCAAAAAAACAAAATTGGCTATTTTTGTATTTCCACCAATATCTTAAACAAAGAAAACAAGCGTGAAACAAATACCATCCTTCCTATACATTCAGAAATTGCTCAAAAATTAGAAAAAGGAGAAAAATATACTGGAAGAATTACAATAGATGGAAATGTGTATTTAGCAGGTTATATGCCTATTATAGCGGATGGGAAACATGTTGGACTGATAAGAATTGATTCCAAAGAATTAGACTTGCCCGAATTTAAAAAAATTATCAATCAAATTAAGATAGGTAAAAGTGGGATGCTGTTTGTTTTTGATGAACTTGGCAATATTATACTGAATCCTGAGCACGAAGGCGAAAATTGGAGCAATGATGAAAAAATAAAATATATTCTTAAAAACAAGAATGGAATTGCCAGACTGAAAGATCAAAAATCAGGGAAAGGCCAAATTATGGCTTTCAATTATTCCATGGATTATAAGCTTTATATTGCTGCCACAGTCTTTGAAAAAGATGAGACCCAGGATTTGATAAAAGATATTGTTTATCAATCTGTTATATATGGATCAATAATCTTTATACTACTTTCGTTATTCATATATTTTATCACTACCGAAAGGTTACATACTTATTTTAAGCAGCTCGAAATATCAAACAGAAAGCTAAGCACAACGCGCGAAGCCCTTGAACAATCTGAAAAAAAATTCAGGACACTATTCAATAATAGCAGCGACGAAGTATTTGTTGCTGATTTTCAGGGGAAATTTGTTGAAGTAAATGAAGTTGCCTGCAACACGCTCGAATACACTAGAGAAGAGCTTCTGAAAATGCGTTTTTTCGATATAAAAACTAAAAAGTACATGCCCTATGTTTCGGAAAATATAAAAAAAATAATTGAAAAAGGCTATTACACATTTGAAACAGAACATGTTACAAAATCAGGAAAAGTATTTCCTTTTGAAGTAAAAAGCAGGGTGATTGAATACGAAGGACGGCAATTAATAATGAGTATTACCCGAAATATTTATGATAGGAAAGCAATTGAAAAGCAAATTGTTCAAACCATCATAGAAACAGAGTTGCATGAGCGCAAAAGGTTTTCGGCAGATTTGCATGATGGTCTTGGCCCAGTTTTATCAGCAATAAGGCTATATTCCGATTTGATTAAACGGGGAAATTTTAAAAACATGAGCCTTTCTGAAGCTGTGGGAAATATTGATGAACTTGTTGATATGGCAATAGCAAATACCAAAGAAATATCGAACAACATAACCCCTAATGTTCTTGAAGATTTTGGACTTTCCGTTGCTATCCAAGAGTTTTGCTCGTATATTTCGCGCACTAAATCTATTGAAATTGATTTAGATATCAATAATTTTACAATCACCAAATCAGGATTAGAAACTACTATTCTATATCAATCTGTTAAGGAATTAATTAATAATACATTAAAACATGCGCAGGCAAAAAATATCAGGATTGAGCTTAAAAACCAACACAACCAAATTTTGCTATACTACCGCGATGATGGTATTGGATTTAATATGGAAGAAAAGCTGAATGCTAGTTCAGGACTGGGCCTACGAAATATTATCAATAAAATAAAAACGCTAAAAGGAAATTGCGATTTTAACAGCATAGAAGGAAAAGGCATGTTTGTACTGGTTAGTTTAAATCTTGAAAATGGAGAAGGCTAATAATAATTAATGAGCTTTAGATTTGAATTGCTAAATTAGCAGCAAAGATAAATACTTAATTAAATGGAAATCATAAGTGTTGCAATAGCAGATGATCATGTTATTTTCAGAAAAGGGCTGAGAACAATCCTTAATGAAATACAGGAAGTTAAAGTAGTTGCCGAAGCATCTAACGGACAGGAATTACTCGATATTTTGAAGGAAAACCAAGCGGATATAGTGCTGATGGACATTAAAATGCCGGTGATGGACGGATTGGAAGCTACTGAAAAAATCTTAAAAAAATATCCCAATATTAAAATTATTGCCCTTACCATGCACGAGGAAATTGGATATTTCAACAAAATGATTGAAGCCGGTGCTATAGGTTTCCTGCTTAAAAAAACCAATAAAGATGAACTTGAATTGGCAATAAAAACAGTAATGGACAACGAAAATTACTTTTCGCAGGAATTTATTGCCAGCATCAACAAACATACTTTGCCTAAAAAAGTATCAAATATAATTATAAGCGAAAGGGAACAGGAAGTTCTCGATAATATTTGCAAAGGACATTCCAACGTTGAAATTGCAAAAATTTTAGGAATAAGCCAACGAACAGTTGACGCACATAGGGCAAGATTATTTGAAAAAACAGGAGCTAAAAATGCACCTAATCTGGTTTTGTTTGCTGTTAAAAATGGGTTGATTAAAACCTGAAAATCTTTTATACACCATTGTGTTGCTAAAAACACCATGAAATTTCGCAACCATCCCTATCCGTAAAAACACCTAATTACTATCATTTTACTGGTTTATTGATACTTTATGACATAACTCATAAAATATTAATTACTGATTATGTGATACTTACAATAGGAAATTAAACTCTTGAATAACATAACAATTGCTACAATCCTTCAAAAAACCCTTTAGGACTCAATTACAGGCGGATTAAGTAAAAATACCTAATCCAACACATGTACTTTTCACTCTATTATTGCCTTTATAATAAAAATACTTTTGTACCGATGTTAAAAAGGAAAGTAATATTGGTCGATAATGTATATTATTTAAGGAATGCCTTAAAAAATATGCTTTTGAGCATTGGAAACGTTGAGATTATTGCTGAATTATCAAACGGTAACGAATTTCTCGAATTGCTAGATACAAAAAAAACAGACATTGCTTTTATTGATATTACATTACCTACCTCAGAAAGTATCGAAATTACTAAAAAAGCGATAAAAAAAAGCCCAGGAATTGCTGTAATAGCATTTAGCTCACTCGATAAGCAATGCTATATAAATCAGCTTATTGCAGTAGGAGCAATGGGATATTTGTCAAAATGTAAAAACAATTACAATATATTAACTGAAATTATTAAAAATCCGTACAAAGGTCATTTTTTTTCGGATTAATAATAATTAAAATTGTATGAGCAAAATTCCGAAAGTTATTTAACCTTAATTAATTAACGTCATGAAAAATAAAAAAATTCTAGTTGTTGATGATGATGTAGATGTGGTAGCTGTACTACAAACCATTTTGGAAAATGAAGGATTTGAAGTGATAATTGCGCACAACAAAATTGATGGAATAAAAAAAGCACTTGAAACAAAACCCGATCTTGCAATTCTTGATGTGATGATGACAACACATTTCGAAGGATTCGAACTGGCAAAAGAACTTTTCGAAACGCCAGAATTAAAGGACATTCCAAGGCTAATGCAAACATCAATAGATGTATTGCCCACCAATAACCAGGATGTGATTGGGATGGCACGCCAATTTAGGAAAAATCCCGAATATAAAGAACTTGAAGTACTGTTAATTGAAGACTCAAAAACAAAAAAAGCAGGTATTGATTATCTATCAAGAGATGGTAAAAATGTATGGGTACCAGTAGATGGATTCTTGCACAAACCTGTTGATTCAAAGAAACTATTACCAGTTATTGAAAGATTGCTTGCAAATTAAGAGGAATAGTTATTACGAAAGCATCGTAAATTTCAACCACTAATTAGACCAAGACGATGATTTAGGATGCTTTCAAATTTTAAAATAGATAAACACGATATATATGTTAAAAGAAATTGATAATATTTTTATTGAACACCCCGATGCAGCAAGGGAAGATTTGATTCCCATTTTGCAGGATA
>JFJP01027538.1_pt1 | contig 11364 bp, 14 predicted proteins | sample 431651 | NCBI WGS metagenome assembly JFJP01 (sample SAMN02602958, study PRJNA72255) | Microbial mat metagenome, whole genome shotgun sequencing project. | biome: fresh water; feature: sink hole; material: water; isolation source: purple microbial (photo- and chemosynthetic) mats found in... | reverse complement strand
GTAATAATTCTCAACAGTGAGATTAAAAAGGAAAAAACTGCTTTGACCTGCGATATCAATAGCTTTCAATTTTATCGTGAAAATATGATAAAACCTTTTATTTTCTTCATCTTTCTCTATATCTCCTGCCTCAGGTTTCCCATAAAGTCTCAATCGCGATTTATCTAACTTCAGCCATTTTGGCAAATTAGTTTCATTGCCTTCTCTGTTCAAAACCAATGTTGCTTCATAAGTCAATAAATCCCCATTTGGATCAATAAAGGTATCTGTAGGGAAATTATAATCGTAATTTTGTCCTAAAATGAGTTTCTGACCAGTAACTTCATTGAATTCTGGTGGAGAATGAAAAGAAACAAAATCTTGGATTGTGAAGGTGATATAATTGGTTAATAGATGTTTATTCAGTATATCAGAGATTTGTGAAACTTCTGTTGCGTTTAATGAAGTACTCGTGTGAAGAACGAAAGGAATGGTTGGATTGAATTGCTTGGTGGGGATCGAAAGGGAATCAATGTAATTTTCGAACATCATTATTCGAAGAACTTCTTGTGAATTACTGGAGAAATAAGTGACTAATTCACTTTCAGAAATCTGTGTAGCGAATTTCAAAGATAATCTGCGAACTTCTAAAAGACTTGAGATCGCAGGGGGGGTCATTGTTAGGATATTTGTTTCGTAATCCATTATCATCCAATAAGGCCAATCATTTTCTGCTTCTATCAAAAGAATCTTGTACTTCTGTTGAGATTTATCCAAACTTTTTGGGATTATTGCAAATAACTGAAGGTAAAAGACTTTTTGACCAAGAGTGTTTGTCAGGCTTTGAATATTTGGATAAAAGAAAGTATCGCCATTATAAAGCTCAAAGACTTCGAACGTCGGTAATAAAATATTTGAATTAATAGCTCCGATTTTATAAGCATTTTTTATGGTAGTAGATTCAATTTGCTCGACAATAATAGGATTTGTGATGTTTCTTATCTCAATTACTGTTAATTTATGATAGTTTTGAACTATTATATAGTTTTTATTCAAAAGAAGCGCTATTCCAAAGGTTTCTTTACCAATGAATTTTCTTGCGATTATTTTCGCATTTCTAGCATCATTGACATTAATTATATTGATCATTCCTTCATAATATAAGGTTATTATGAGATAGTCATTTCTATTGATATCAGAAAAATAAACCATTGAGCGAACATCTCCAATATTCGTGATTTCTTCAGTTTCTTGCAAAATGATTGGTTTTTCTTTATCAGCAATATCTATAATAGAAAGACCTTTGCCTTCTAGGATTATGAACAGGAATTTATCACTTTTATCAGTAATTATTATAGAAGGGAGATTACTTAAACTGATTGTTGAGATAAGAGAAAAAGAAGTTTTTGTTGATATGATATAAACTTCGCTTTTTTCTCTATTGGTGACATACGCATATAAACCATCAGAAGAAACTGCCACATCCCATGCATTCTGCAAATTTATTTGATTTGTTATAAAGGCAGATTGTATTAAGTCAATATTAACAGAAAACAAAGAACCACAACTTGTAAAAAAAACAGTTTTCCCGTCTTTTGAAATTGAAACAGAAGGTGATTCTAGATTATCGCATTGAAAACTGACATTTTTGATAATTATGTTGGAATAACTATCCTTTATAATCAAACTTTGGTTCTTTTGTTGATTGGTTTCATTTGTAACCAAGGCATTTACGAAATAATATTGTCCATTTTGGGAAATTGCTATATGAGAAGCATTAACATTAGGGTCTAGATCAATGATAGATGCTAATTTAGGAGATATATGGGATAATGTACATCTTTGAATATTAAATATCAGCAAACCAACGCTGGAAGCTAGTAACCCAAAATTAGAACGTGGTAGAAATAACGGTTTTTCTAACCCTTGATCATATATTAAATTGTCTAAAAGGAAAGGAGATGCTGAAATATTTACATTGATCATAAAAACTTTCTCATTTGTTATTGCCATTAAATAAATTTCATCATCGCTGATATCCAAAGATAAAACTTCTGAAGGAAAAGAAAGATTTGCAAGCAGAACTGGAGATATTGGATCATTTAATTTGACAAAATCTATGCCCAAGGATGTTGCGATATAAGCTTGATCATGATTTGAGTTGAATTTTAAATAATTTGCTGGAGCATTGAGTTCCAATTCTGATTTAAATAAAAGATTTTTGGGGTCTTTAATATCCATTATTATGAATTTTGATTTGATTGAGGGTTGTTCTTTTGTCACTAGATAAAGAAAATCTTCATAACAATTAATAGAAGAAACATTTTGACTTATAGAGGAGTTCTTTATATAAATAGTATTATATGAATCTTTAACGTCTATGATATGAATGCCTTGCTGCGTATCAGCTAAATAAGCATAACCATTTTGGCAAACAGTAAAATCTGTTATAATTATCCCCCCACCAACAAAAAAAAATCCTATCAATATCGGTTCTTTTGTTTTTTTCATATTAATAATTGCCATTGTTTGGGTTTCAGACAATACATAAAGAATATCCCCAACCAAAAGAATTTTTTTGAGTTTAGAGATCATATTGATTTTTACCTCATATTCAATCACAGCTTCTTCAGGATCATTAATGTTGACCACAATAATATCACCATAATAACTCGCTGCTATTATAAAATCCATGTTCTGAGTTATTGCCAGACTTTTTATCATTTCTGCCTTTATTGTTTTGATTTTTTTTAAACCACAAACACCTTTTATCAATAGAAATTCAATAGCTGAAGGAAATGCTTCGATTTTTATGTTACCATTACTGACTGCAACCTTATAAGAAGGCTCATTTGTGCTCCCATCATGTATAAATAATATTTTTCTGGCTTTTATTTGTGATTGATTGAAATTTAAAATGGGAATAGAAGAATTTTGAACGTTTTCAAACTGGCCGTAAAGAACATCAGATACATAAAAGATCAAATAATTGGAGTTTATTTCGGGGTCTGTTGCCCTTAGATCTTCCGAAGTTAGGATTTTTTTTTCGCCTTTATGAATTTGTAAAGAATTTGTGATTAATTCAGGCTCAGATTGATTGGTTGATATCGGGAGAAAAGAAAAGATAATGAAAAAAAAAGTTGTAAAAAATACGTTTTTCATCTCGAAAATAATTTAGATTTAGAGATAAAAAAAGTATTGCATTTAAATTTCAAATTTCAAATTTTCTGATTTATTTGGTACGTTTTGTTTAATAAATAAATAAATAAAATTATAAAAAACATAATAATGAAAAAAAAATAATTCTTTTTATCTCCTAAGTCAAATTTATTCTTCTTGATTCAAAAAACTTAGTTCTTTTTTTAATTTCCTATAAATAAATTAAAATTGTCATGTAATTCATTTAAATTTACTCTATTTCTTCATTGATGTTCTGAGCTTCAATGCGCAATTTACTCAAAATTGGATCAGTTTCAATTGATTCTCTCAAAGGCGAATTCTTTTGAGAGACACTATAATTCAATTCACTATCAAAATCAATTCTCTTCACAAAGGAATTATTTTTTTCATGTGAAGAAGAAAATAAATCATTGTTTTGTTCAAATTTTTGAAAAATTGGTGATGAAAAATTATTGCTATCAGAGAAATTCAAGGAAAAATGAAGATTATTAGATTTCTGGGATGAATTCTTCACAAAAACTTCATTTTTTTCTTCTTTTCCCATTCTTTCAATGAAGTTTTTATCATAGTAGATTTCTTTTAATTTTTTGATGTTTTCTTTGAAATTTTTTTTCTGATTTTCAACGAGAATAGTCGGATTCATCGGGATTTTCATTTTCTCTGGACTGGTTTTTAAAATTTTTTCTTGTTTAATAGGTGTTTTTTCATATTTTCTTTCATTTTTCTGAATATTCATAAAGGTTTTATCAGGTTTTATGGGGGAACTCTTCACAAAATTTTCAAAATCTATCATATTTTGAGATTTTTCAGAAGTAGTTCTGAGAAATTTCTGGGCTGGAGACTCATATTTCTCGAGAATTTCTTTTTTCTGACTATTTTTAAAGATTTTTTGTTTGATTTTTTCGATTTTTTGATCTATTTCTGGGCTTAATGTCTTTTGGATCGGTTCATTTCGAAAAAAACTATCGTTTTCTTCACTTTTGAAAACTCTTTGTTTTTGATAAAATAAATTCTTTTTTTCATTAAATTTTACTTGTTTTTTATCCTTGCTATCACATCATCGGCTTGTGGGGGATTATATTTAAGATTAGGATTATCATTTTCTTTTAAAATCTCATGGTTTTCAAGAAATTTGAAGTTAAAATTATGCTTTTTTGAAAATTTTTGGATCAAAGAATCTAATTTATTCACGAGTGTTGGTTCTTTTAGGGGTTCCTCTTTATTTTTTGATGTTTTTTCGATTTCTTTTCTAATGAATATTTAATTTTTTAAGTTTCTAACAGAAAATTAAAACGGAAGTTCATTGGTTATGTTAATTGATTGTGAATCTGGTTGGAACTGGATATCAAAGGATTTGATGATTGTAGCTAATTCTTCCTTGTTCTGGACTAACTTCAATTTATTGGTTTGTAATTTTTGAACTAAATTTTCGAAATTATTTGAATTCATATTTTAAAATTTTCAATTTGTAATTTTATTTAGAAATTAAATTTTTTTATATTTATTCATATAAAAATTTATGTTTGTTTGTTTGTTCATTTTCCAAATTTTAATTTATCTCACTCATTTCATTATTGAAAAGCGCTATTATGTTCTTCAGCTTGTTGAACAAAGGCTTGTAAAGGAGCGGGGATCTGTTCAGGTGCGAGTTTTCCCAAATGGTTTTTATGAATTTCCTCATCCAAAACAAACACAATCAAAATAGCATCAGCCACTGCTCCATAGACTGTCATAAACAAGGATCCGACAATAAATCCAACAAAAGCGAAGACCTTTTAATTCAAAATTTATTAAAAAAAAATTTAATTTATAAAAAAATCAAAACCAATGTTGGATAAAAAGGTGAATTGAGTGTTGTTGAATAAGTGTCAACGTTCGTAATGATTTGATATCCACAAACTGCAGTCAATGCACAAATAAATCCTTCCCCGAACAATTGGAAAACATCTCCCAAGAATCCTGTCACTGAAAATCTTAAAGGATTACGAAGAATCATTTGGAAAACTTCCCAAGCTGATGAACAGAAATTCTTTGAAGTCATAGCAATCTATCAATTTTTTTATGGTTTAAAAGAGAAGTTAAAGTTATATTCTCTATTTTACATAGGTATATGCGTTTTTTGATAAGTAGGCTATAAATCTTTCAAAACAGCTGACAATGCATGAAAGGCATTTCATGCAATATTCACCACATTTGTTCCCTGATTTTTTTTGTTGTTTCTTTCAAAATTTTTTTTTCATTTTAAAAGAAAATTCTCGAAATTTTTTTTAGTACAGCTAATAAGGAAAGAACCATTTGAAGAATCCAGATCAAAGCAATGATGCCTGAACCACAAGCAACTGATCCAACATGATATCTAAAGAACCATTTTGTGCTTTGCCTGGTAAAATTTCATGAAAATAATTTTTAAACAAATTATCATAAAATTTATTTTATTACAAAACTGGATGAGAGGTTTTTTTCTGCATTCTTTCAAAATACCAGAAGGCAGTTGACATACCGAAGATGAAATGAGCCATATGAAGAATGAAAGCGAAGACCCAAATAAATCCGAAAAAGAAGAATATTGCTAATATTTCTCCGGTTGAAGTCAAAGTGAAGTTTCCATAAGGGTAATGCTCGAAATTATTCGTAGTGTCTCCAGTGCTTATTAGCCATCTTAATAAACAATCAATGTGAATTTATAAAATTAAAATAATTTTTTACAAAAATCCTAAAAGTGAAAAAATCAGCCAAATAACAACAGTGAAAAAATTGAAAATTGGGATCAAAAGTGCACTTGGGTTTTGCGCAACGAACAAAGCAGCACTCTTTAATTAAAAATATGAGTTTTTACTAAAAGTTTTCACGGAATTTTACTTCAATAATTGCAGTCGCTAATCGGATTCTCGAGAAGAAGCATGAAACTAAAATGATCAGAAGACCAGCTAAAATTAAACAAAAGACTCCAAAAGCCAAAGCTGTGGAAGTGCTACTTGTTGTGGATTGAACTTGGGAAATAACAGATGAAATGGTAGCCCAAGTTCCTGTTCTAAATATTTATTTATTTTATAAAAGAACTTTATAATTGAAGATTTTACGAGCTTAACGTCACTCCTTCTGCTTGCATAATATAAATAGCACCTAAACCCAATAAAGAAATTATGAAAGATAAGATGAATATCCACACCATGGCCTTTGCACACATGCGTGTTAAAATCATAAAAGTAAACCTATGAATATTAAAAAAATGGAAATGGACTTATTTATGATCACTAAAGAAAAATAAAGATATTTATTAAAATAATTACCCTAAGAGCACAGCGATACCGCAACATGCTAAAGCGATCGTCCAGGTCAGTTCTAAATCTTCTAAGGCTTCAACAAGACCATCAAGGTTCATCGCGCTCATTACAGCATCTAAATAAGTTTGCAGTTGTGGTAGACACATGGTGCTAACTAATTAATACAAACATAACAAAATGGTAAAAAAAAATTTAAAAAGGGATATACATGCGACTGAAGGGTATATCACCACAATTTCTGAATAATTGTAAGAGGTCGTCATATGTTTAACAGACACTGCCTTTTGTTTTCCATGAATATTGGTTACCAAAATATCCTTTATTTCCGTCGATTTTGTATGGGAATTTTTGCTATATAAAGAAGTGGAATTTGTTGTTGTTTCATCTGTCGTTGTTGTATTTGTCGCTGTTGTATCTGTCGTTGTTGTATCTGTCGTTGTTGTTGATGAATTTGAAGTGCTATTATCAGTCGTAGTCGTGGTAGTTCCACTGATTTCCGATATAAGAATCCCTGTACATTCATGAACCATCGAATTGTTCAAACAATCTAAAGAGGTCGCAGAAGTTGTGGGACAAGTCTTTACGCAAACGGTTCTGAAAAGGGTGGTGGTCGTAGGAGCAACAAAATATATATAAGGGTAATCTGTTGCATTGTCAGAATAACCGCAGAAGGTACCTAAAAAGACAAATAAGAAGAGAATTTGGAAGAAATTTACCATCTGGATCCATTGGAGTGTAAAGAAGAGTGGGGTTTCCTTGATTGAAACCATAAATTGCCACTCCAAATAAACCAATGAAAGTGACGAGGAAAATTAGGAGACAACAAAGGTCTGTGCAGCTTCGGTTCATGACTGGACCGTCCTTGCATTCAACGCTGATGATTTCACCGACTTTTTTTTGATCGCTACTGCTACTCATTTTAAGAATATGGTAAGGGAAAAATTAAAATTTGAGTTTTATGAAGATAAATCGTTATTTTTTATTTGGAAAAACAACTTTTTTTTAATAATACATTTTTTTTCTCAATAAGTTTAAAATTAAGCATTTTAAATGAAAATTAAATCTCTCGAAAAAACTATGGAAAATATTTCATTTTTTATACAAATGGAATGGTCTTAAAACACTTTATTTATTTATTAAAAACATTTTGGAAGAAGGATTTCATCAAAAAAACATTTAAATTTTCAATTTTAATTCATTAATCTAAAGGAGCAAACTTATGAAAATATTAAGGTAATAATGTTATTAAAGTTTTATCGTGCTTGCCTTTCAAAAGAAGTTCCCCTTCAAAATTGATTTTTTTCTGCTTTTTAGCAGATCTTAAAGTTCCGTTTAAAGATTCTAAATAGCTTTCAGTTTCTTCGAAAATTTCAAGAAAGGTGGTGGAGATCGATCCATCTGGCTGTTTTTTCCCTATTTTTAAGATGGCTTCAAGTAGTTTTGCAAGATCTTCTTTTGCTCTTTCCATTTTTTGTCAAAAAATTTATTTTTTATTTATAAAGAAATTTTATTTCCAAATATTTTTTTTTGTGATTTGTTGAAAAATATTTTTTTTAATTTCTCCGAAAAACAAAATTGTGAAACATTTTTAAAATAATAAATTGAACATGCATTCAAGATCACCTCTTAACAAACCAGTTTTTTCAAACGCAATATCCCAACACAATTCTGTTCAAACTCCTCTCCGAACAAAACATTCTAAAACAATCACCTTTGTTCCAAATCAAACTTCTGAACTTGAGAAATTGAAAATTATCAAACGTTTATTTCGAAAGAAAAGTGATATAAAGAATTCATTAAATCCAGAGGAATTTTCGCAAGATGGCACAAATCTTCAAGAAATAAAGAATTTAGATCGTTGGATCAATAATCTTGAAACAACCAAAGGTTCTTTATCATATTTTAAGATGATTGTTTATATATTTTTCAAGATGGTCCTTTTGTTTTGAACACGCCTATGGATATGAAAAAGAAGCTGCAAACAATGAAAAAGATGGATATTAATCAAAAATCGCAACCTTTGGAGTTCGAATTGCCGGAATTGAGACAAAAAATAATAAATTCGATATTTAAAGAAGAAGAAGGTCTTTATTTATTTTTATTTGAAGTCAACTTAATTTAAACATGAAGAAAACAATGAAATTTTGAATGAAAACGAAATAAAAAAACAGAAAATAAAGAATTTTAAAACCATGTACACGAAAAAAAATGATATAAACGAAGCTTTGCTCAACGATTTGCTTTACGATAAAATAAGGAAAAAGATCGCAAATCCAAAAGAAATCTCAACGAAATTTTATCTGAAAAACCTTGTTATCAATGAAACTATTTACAACTTCAAATCATTGCAAAATTTATTTAAATTGAGAAGTCCAATAAATTATAAGCTTTTAATGTCGAGACTGGGAATCATCACTAACAAAATTGAGAAACTCTTTGATTATACAAAAGAAATGGAGAAGATAAATGAAGAGAATAAGGCTTTGAAGATAAATGAGCCTATTTTTTTAGCGAAATTCAAAGAATTGCGAGAGGAAATTGAAGAGAAAAAAAAAATAGAAGAAAAATTGAGAATAACAATCAGCAATAATCAGAAAAAATTGTTATCAGAAAAAACTTATGTTTTTCAAAAACCCAGTTTTTTCTTTAAAAAATATTATTTTAGCTAGAACAATTACAAAATAAATTGGCGGATTCAGTCGAAATAAAGGCAAATACTACAAATATTCGAAGGTCTATCTTGCATTCAAATCTAAATGATAATAAAAAGGATGAGATTCAGGATTTTATCAAATTTAACGTAAAATTGTAAAAAATTAGCATGAAAATGAATAAATAGATAAAATCATAAAAGAAAATGCAAGAAGATCGAAAGAAAGCCATTGAAAGCGAATATTTAGAAATAAAACGAATAAAAGACCAAATCCATTTGAGTAAGGAGTCGTTATTGCGGTTAGAAACCGAGAACTTAGCTTTGAGAAAGAGAAAAACACATATAGCTATAAAACTGAAGGATCTTTATCAGAAGAAGTTAAAGGAAGGGTTCAAAATAAAATAAATATTAATGAGGAATTTTAACAATTTATTTACGAATTAGATCGGCAGAAAGTCTTTCATGGATAATAAAAGCTTTTTGGAATTTAGAAGAAGAAATCAATGAAGAGATTTTTCCAGATTATTTAGATAAAGGAAATATTGATTATTTATTTGAAGTATGAATAGAATTCTATATAATTTGAAAAATTTATTTGATTTCAAAGATGGCAAAATTGGAAAGAAAACTTGAAGAAATAAAAAACTTGAATCGGCCAAAACATCAGGAAATCTCGAGAATTAATGAAGAAAAGAAATTGAATTTCAATGGGAAATTTTTAACAGATCAAAGTCAAAGGGTAAATTTATTTATAAAGAAATGAAATTAATTGAAATAATTATTTTTTATTTATAAATGAGATGAATGAAAGGATGAAAAATCTTTCAAAAACCATGAAAATCTCACAGAAAAGTAAAACAAGTGTTTTAACAATGATGAGAAATAGAGTAAATTTCAATTATTTTCGTTTTTATTCAATGGTTTTTCTATAAAGGATTCAATTTCTGATGAGGAAAATGAAACAGAAATCGAAAAAGAAGAACTTTATGATTTTTTGGCTGGAAAGAATAAAGATCTGGAGAATGAAATAAAACATATTGTCGATCAATTGAATATCTTGATAAAAAACGAAACGGATCGGGTGTTTGGCTTGTTTGCAGAAATAGTTCTAGACGAGAAAAACCTTATAAAATTCAAAAATATACTCAATTGTTTGTTTGGAGTAAAAGAAACCGAAAAAAAACTTGAATTTTTTTTTAAATTTGTGAACGAAAACAAGGTAAATTACGAAAGAAAAAGATAATTTAAGAGTTTTTTTATCAAAAAGAACTTGAAAATGAAGGAGAATAAAAAAAATTCAGATAAAGACAAATCGAAAAGATTTTATTCGCAAATAAGGACAAAAACAGAAATAGATCCTTCTTTTTTTAGTAGGTTTAAAGAAAACGTTTATTTGAACACTGAGCAGAATATTGTGAATTATAATTATAACGTTTCTTATAATTATCATCCACATTTGCAAAACTCGTCTTTAGAAAGTACTTTCTATCGAAAAATTTGTTACGAAAATTATTGATATTTATTTAAATATTTTCTCTTTTGAAATTTCAAACCAATTCAATTTCGCATTTCCTTCATAAAGTCCTTTCAATTTTTTCCTTCCCAATATCTTCCCTTTCTTCTTCCTTTACCTCTTCACCTCTCTCTCAAACCTTTTCAAATTAAACTTTTCTTCGTTTTTCTTCACAGCTTTCTCTTTTTCTTTAATCTCCTTTATATTTCCTGCAAAACATTCGAATCCCATTTTTTCATTGAGTTTCAAAAGCCGATCCTGCATCGGAGAAGGTCTTTCTCTTCCTATTTTCGGGCTAAAACAGCCTAAATTCCCTGAGAAGATCTTATGAGTCTTTACAAAACCTTGAAAAAGGTCGAATTCTGTTGGTTCTTCAGCTTTTTCTGTGAAATTTTTCTTCGGTTCAATGAGTTTTTTCCCCTTGTTTTTCTCATAATCAATCAGACAATTCGAATTCGCATTGTTCAGCCTGAATTTCTGGATGATTTCAGGCGATTTATCATAATCTTTCGGTGTTGAAAGTTTCCCTTCAAATACTTCTTTTCTTGGTAAATAATTCGCGAAATTTATCCCATTTTTGTGATGAATTTTAATGTGATTTTCAATGTGATTTTCATTGTGATTTTCAATGTGATTTTCATTGTAATGAATTTTATTTTTGATGAATTCTTCGAAAAGCTCTGTTCTTTTCGTCTGATTTTCGAATTTTAACGCTGGATTTTTCTTTGTAATTTCATTGGCTGGACTTTGTTTTT
>JFJP01040370.1_pt1 | contig 11365 bp, 7 predicted proteins | sample 431651 | NCBI WGS metagenome assembly JFJP01 (sample SAMN02602958, study PRJNA72255) | Microbial mat metagenome, whole genome shotgun sequencing project. | biome: fresh water; feature: sink hole; material: water; isolation source: purple microbial (photo- and chemosynthetic) mats found in... | reverse complement strand
ACTACGATTCATCATCCATTTTAAATTTCTATTTAAATTCTTCTCCTAGAATATTTAAACAAAACACAACAATCAAAAGAAATACCCCGGGGAAGAACCCTAACCACCAAGCTATCTGAAAATTCTGCTGTGCTTGATCAAGAAGTTCTCCCAATGAAGCTTGAGGGGGGGGAATTCCAAACCCCAGAAAATCTAATTCAGCTAATGTGAGAATACCTCCCATAAGACTAAAGGGAGCCAATGTGATCATAGGACCTAAACTATTAGGAAGGACATGCTTCCACATCACAGACAAGGGACTTCGTCCTAAAGCTCGAGCTGACATACAATAGGGTTGTACCTTAATTCTTAAGGCTTCTCCTCTCATATACCGAGAGAGTGTGATCCATCCAAACAGTGATGCAATGATGACAATATAAGAGAATTTTGGAGTCATCAGAGTTGCAAAAAAGATGAGTATATAAAAAACAGGCAAGGTGAGTATGATCTCAGTCAATCTCTGACCAATAAGATCAACTTTACCCCCCATAAATCCTTGAATCAGACCAAATAAAGCACCTAAAATTGAGGTAACAATACAAACACATAAAGAAAACAGAAAAGATAGCCTAGCCCCATAAAGTAACCTTGCAAAGATATCCCTACCGGCAGCATCTGTTCCCAAGATATGTGTCAAATTTGGTGGAGATAAATAAACTTCTAGTGTTTCATCGTTTTCATTAGGATCCCAAGGGAGTATAGGCCAAATTGTAAAACTCAATTTATCTTTGATTTCGTGGTACTCCACACTCCCTGCACCACTCAAACCAAAAGTCTTTCTAGGATAGTGTATCCATGCAGGGAAAAGGATTTCACCCTGATAAATAGCAACAAGAGGTTTTGAATGTGTTATAAATTCAGCAAATAAACTGAGAAAAAATAAAAAACCTAAGATTCCTAAAGAAATTTTAGCTTTGAGAGACATTAAGATTTTCCTAACCTGATTCTAGGATCTAGCCAAGAATAAAGAAAATCTATGATCAGCTGAACCACAAGAAGGATCAGTGTACTTAAAACAATTTGAGCCATAATAAGAGGATAATCTCTATCCAATGCAGCATCATAAAAAAGTTTACCTAATCCATCTAGATTAAAGAGTTTTTCAATCAGAACATTTGATCCCAGGAAACTTAAGATCAACCCGGAAAAACTTGGAAGTAAAATCATAAATGCATTACGGAAACCATGTTTGATCATAGCTTCTTCATAGGAATATCCTTTTGCTTGTGCTGTGATGATGTAAGCCTTAGGGCCTTCTTGAAGGAGTGCTCTTTTAAAAAGAAGAGTCAGTGCTGCTAATTGATGAATAGTAAGACAAATCAAAGGGAGAATGAGATGCCAGGATATATCTTTAAATTGTTCCCATGAAGAAGCATCTTCTAATCCTAATGACATCCATCCACTCATGGGGAAAAAAGAAAAATACTGCCCACTGGCGAAAATGATAATCAGAATAATCCCTAATATATAAGATGGGATACTGTAAAAAAAGAATAATATAAAACTTGAAATCCCCTGAGTGCGAGGAACAAGCACATTAAGATACGCCCAAGGTATACAAATAAAGTAGGTAATCACTAAGCTTAAAGCCCCATAAGTAAAAGAAACTTTCACTTTAGATAAGATGACATCTATAACTTTCTTGCCATAGATATGAGATTCTCCAAAATCTAGATGAATGAGATTTTTTAACCATATTAAATATCTTTTCCAGAGAGGTTTATCAAAACCATATTTTTTCTTAAGTTGTAAAATCACATCTTCACTGACATAGGACTGATCTACCGATGAAGCTTTACTCATTGTCTGAACCCCAGAATAACGAATCCTCGCAATCAGTGATTCTATAGGACCACCGGGAGCTAGTTGTAAAATGGTAAAATTAATCAGCGTGATACCAAGTAAAGTAGGAATCATTAAAAGAAGACGTTTAGTTAAGTAATTCAAGGAGTGATCGCCTTTTGCTTCCAAAATTCTTCTCCTAAAGCATACGAAAAAGAATCTTGTTTTTTTAAAATATGATCTCTATGCGCATAAAGATCATATTTATCTTCTTGTAGAAAAGTATAGGGCTGATCATCATAAATCAGTTTTTCAAGATTTCTTGAAATTTCTAAACGTTTTGATTCGTCTAAAGTGACTTGAAACTGATCAATGAGTTTATCTACTTCTTTATTCGAGTAAGAAATAAAATTACTTCCTTGAATAGATTCACTGTGAAATATTTGTCTGAGATCGGGATCAACGGATCGAGTCCAGCTTAAACTGACAGCATCAAAATTCTTACCATCTAAAACTTTTACAAATCCTGACCATTCTAAACTTTTAAGATGTATGAGAATTCCTACTTTCTCTGCTTTGTTTTTGAATTCTGTAAACTTATATTCTACTCTTTGTTTAGCTTGAGCTGCATAAAGTATTGTGAATTCAAACCTCTTATTATCCTTAATTAAATAACCTTCAGAATCAGTATCCACCCATCCAGCCTGAGTCAAAAGATCTCTGGCTTTATCTAAGTTAAAATCTATCGGTTCTAGATCTGGATTATGTTCTATACTTTTAGGACCATAGGGACTAATGGCTGCTTCTGATAATCCAAAATCAAATTTATCGTTCCAAACTTTTAAATTCACAAGGTGAGATAAAGCTTTTCGAACTCTTTTGTCTTGGAAAAGAGGGTTTTTATAGTTCCACCCAATAAAACTATAATTTTTAGGAATCTTATTTTGGGCTTTAACTCTTACGACACCTTTAGGACTCTGTTTTTCCATAATATACCACTGTTTAGAACTCAGCCTTGTATAACTGATATCTCCTTTTTTAAGAGCTTCTAAAGCAACGGACGGTTCAAATATGATTTGATAGATCCACTCTTTAAAGTTCCATTTTCCTTGTTTCTGGAAAGATTTTTTATTCCAGTATTTTTCATAACGGGTGAGTTCTACTCTTTGATTAGGCTTCCAATCTTTTAGTTTCCAAGGCCCCGTTCCTAGAATATCAGAGGTTGTTGCTGCTTTAGCTAAAGTCTTATCTTTAGCGTAAAGCTTTAAAATATGATCTTTTTTGAATACGTAAAGAGATGCTAATGAGAAAAAGTTCTTAAAGTAAACAGTTTTAACGGTAAAACGAACCCGTTCTTTATCTAGTACTTCAGCTTTTTCTATAGTGTTATAAGCTGATCGTTGACTCCAACTTTCTACTTCATCCATGAAAAAGACATCAAAACTAAACTTAACATCTTCCGGGGTGACAGAAGATCCATCCCAAAATTTAGCTTTTTGATCGATCCAAAAAGTGTAGCTTTTACCATCGGGAGATTCTTCCCACTTACGAGCAATGAGTGGCATCCATTCATGAGTTTCCCAGTGTCTATCACAAAGAGTTTCAAAGAAATGTGCTGCAACAGTGGCTGAATAGTAATCCTGAATGGTAGGTGGAAAAAAACTAATAGGATTTGAACTCAGTGTTGTAATGAACTGATTGGCTGCTATTAGTTTTAAAGAAACAAATAATAATATCTTAAAAATTCTCATATTCTAGTTTCTAATGGAGGCATAATTCCATGGAACTGAGTCATATCTACAGAAAGTATGCCAGAGATTCCTGGATCAACCATACTGACCCCATAGATCCTATCAAAGACTTCCATGGTCTTACGGTTATGACTGATCAAAATAAATTGAAATTCACTTTTGAGTCTTTGAAGCAATTCACAAAACCTTTGAACATTAGCTTCATCCAAGGGGGCATCCACTTCATCCATAAAGCAAAAAGGAACAGGAGCCGATCTTAAGATGGCAAAGATAAGAGAAAGAGCTATCAGTGCTTTCTCTCCCCCACTTAAAAGATTAAGATTTTGCGTACGTTTACCGGGAAGTTGAACCCAGATTTCAACTCCTGTTGAAAGAAGATCTAAGGGATTTTGAAGACGTAATTCTCCCTGTCCTCCTGGGAAGAGCACAGGGAAAAGCTTTTGAAATTCATGATTTACACTTTGAAATGCTTCTCTAAATTTAGATCTTGTAGACTCTTCGATTTGATGGAGAGATTGAGCTATCTGAGCTAAAGAGAATTCCACATCTTTCTTTTGTTTATCATAGAAGTCTATCTTAGCGGTGATCTCTAGGAATTCTTCTTGAGCTTTTTCGTTAACTTTTCCATAAATTTCAAGATTTTTTTCCGTTTCTTTTAATGACTTCTCAATATCTTCTAAGGTGAGCTCCGGAGCTTCTCTATCTTTCCAAAAATCTGCAAAATCTTCTGGTAAAGATTCTTTTAATCCTTCGTAGAGAGTTAAAAGCCTTTCTTTACTGAGAAGATTTTTTTGTTGGTAAGTATCATAATGTTGTTTTGTACTTTGGAAAGTTTCCAGTTGTTTTTGGATCTCTTCAAATTTATTTTGAAGGTTTTCTTCTTCTTTTAAAGTCTTATGGAAAGTCTCTAGAAGCTTATTGAGTAAATTTGTGGCTATTGTGAGTTTTTGATTTTTCTCTTCTTTTTCTGAATCAAGATTTTTAATAATATCTTGCATATTTTTATGTTTATCTTGAACTTGTAAGAATTTACCTTGATCTTCTTTTAATGTTTTAAAAATACTATCTAATGACTTATCTAGATGAAAGAGTCTTTCTTTGAGTAAACTCAGTTGATTTTTAAAAGTATTTAAAGAAGTTTTTATGACTTCTATTTTATCCACATGAGTTTGAAATTTTTGTTTCCAATGATCAAGATTCCATTGAATTTGATTGATTTCTTGATTTAAGAGATCACTTTTCTCAATGATGAGTTTATTCTTAATATCAATTTCGGTGCTTTCTTTTTGAAACTCTTGAATTTGTTTTTGAACTTTACCTAAATCTAGGAAGATAGTTTGTTTTTGAAAGCGAAGTCTTTCTAAAGATGCTTTTAAAACAGCATTTTCTTTTTCATGGGAATAGAGTGCTTGATCCCATTGTCGAGATTCCTTCTGAAGAAAATCAATATGATTCTTAATATCTTTCTTCTGTTTTTGGAGTTCCGTTATTTTTTCTTTAAAAAGAGTATTTTCCTTTTGGAGATCTTTAATATTTTGATGAGTTTTATAGATACCTCCACTGCCTTGATTTTGAACAAACCAGGGTGCTGGGAAGACTCCCTCAGGACTCATACCTGTGAGAAAAGGAGCTTTTCTTAAGATTTCTCCTAAGTTTTCTGTTTCTTTCGAAAAGATCATTCTTTGAAAAAGAGGAAGTAAGGATGGGTGAATGTTTTGAATATGGCTGTCTAAAAAATGAAGAGAAGATTGATTCATGTCTTCTTTTTTAAGGCTCTCGAGTTTTTTGAGTTCAGCAGAAGACAATGGAGAGACTTGAGATATGATTATCACAAAAAACTCCTGAATTTCTAAAGCTTTAAGAGATTCTTGGAGCCAAGCAAAATCGTGATAATGCTTAAGACATAATCCACTCATTAGGAATTCAAGTTCTTGATCTTTATAATCACAGTGATCAAAAACAAAACCTAAAATCTTATCTTGATTATCTTGGGCAAGTTTTTTGAGTTTATCGAGATGATGTTTTTTTTGACCTTTCTCTAAAACACTGAGTGCCCCCTGATTTTTTTGTACATTCAAAAGATAGTTTTGTTCTAATTGATTAATATCTTGAAACTCACTGAGAACTTCTTCTAATTTTTTATCTGTCTTACTTTTGTTTTCAAGAATATGACCATGAGTTTCTGTAGATGTTGTATGTTTCTTTTGAAAATCTTCTTCTTCTTTACAATGATTTTCATATTGAATTTGGAGATCATTCAAAAGATGGGTTCTTCTCACTTCATCATCTTTATTTTTTTGTTTTTGGTATTCAAACATAATCTGTTGATTTTTTAAGTTTTGAGATTCCTGAGTTTGGTTTTTTAAAGATGCTTCCCATGTGATTTGATCTGTTTTATTTTCTTCTATGATTTTTTGTTGTGACTTAAGATCCTCTTCTAAAGATTGTTTTTGCTCATCCAGTTCTTGAATCTTGATTTTTGTTTCAACAATTTGTCTTAATGTTACAGGGTAGTCTTTATGAGTACTTGTAGTGATCTTCTCTTTAAGTTGATTTTGTTCTTTAAGAGACTCTTGAATTTGAACTTCTGTGATTTCTTTTTTGTGTTGAAGATCTTTAATATTTTCTTGGGTTTTTGAAACATCTCCTCTTTTTTGTTGAACAAGCTTTTCCTCGGAGTCTTTCCGTATTTTAAGATCTTTAATATTTTTTCGACATGTTGCAACGTCTTCTTCTAAAGCTTTAAAGACTTGTTCTTGATTTTTAAACTCTTGTTCTTTGGAGCCTATGAGTTTACTGAGTGCTTCTAACTCATGATCTAAGCCTTGTTTCTTAAGAAAGAAATATTCATATTTCAGATCCTTGATTTGTTTTTGAAGTTGATTTTTTTGAGTGACTTTTAATGATTCTTCTTGAAGTTTATCTCTTTGTTGAAAGAGTTCTTTATTCATTGTTTCAATGATATCTAAATTCTGTTTAACGGATTGAAAGCTTTTCTCTGATTCTTTTCTTTTGTTTTTAAAAACTGATATCTGAGCGACTTCTTCGATGATTTCTCTCATCCCTTGAGGATCTGCTTGAATGAGTCGATCTCTTTTTTCTTGTTCCACGATAAAATAATTACGAGCACTGAGTCCTAGGCTACCTAGGAAATCGACAATATCTTTTAAACGGCATGGTTCTCCATTCATGAGATATTCTCTTTCTCCGTCTCTATAGATCCTACGACCTACACTGACTTCTTCTGCAGAGAAGGTGTCTGATTGGAAGTGAAGAATCACCTCCGCCATACTTTGAGGTTTACGATTTTGGGAACCTGCAAAAATAATATCTGAGGCATCTTGGGCTCTGAGGTTTTTGACAAACTGTTCCCCAAACACCCACCGAAGCGCGTCCACAAGATTAGATTTCCCGGAGCCATTAGGTCCTATGATCCCGGTGATCCCTGATCCACAGAGAAAAGTTGTACGTTCTGCAAAACTCTTGAAGCCGAGTAAGCTGATTGACTTTAATTTCATAGGTCAGTATTTCTTATATTATGGAATTTATAATCATTTTACTGATCATTTTATCAATATATCTTATCTCGAGTATTCGTATAGTGCCAGAATATGAAAGGTTAGTTGTATTTTTTTTAGGAAAGTATCAGGGAATATCCGGTCCTGGGCTGGTTTTTATATTCACGCCTTTTCAAGCATCTCAAAGAGTTTCTTTAAGAATTCAAAATATGAATATTTCTTCACAGGAAATTGTAACTAAGGATAGCGTCACTTTAAAGATAGCTGCTGCATGTTTTTGGAGAATTAAAGATCCAGCTAAAGCTGTTTTAAAGATCCAAAACTATAATTATGCTGTGGAACAGATCTCTCAAACAAGTTTAAGAGGAACTTTGAGTCAAAATAATCTTGATAGTATTTTGAGTAAGCAAAGAGATCTTGCCTTAACCTTAAAAGAAATTATCGATTCTAAAACTGAGGAATGGGGTATTGAAATTGAAACGGTAGAACTTAAAGATATTGAGTTACCTGATAATTTAAAACGTGCTCTTGCCCGGGAAGCTGAAGCAGAAAGAGAACGCAGAGCTAAAGTGATTTCTGCTCAAGGTGAGAATGAAGCTGCTTCTCTTCTAGTCAGTGCTGCAGGTAAAATGAGTACAGAACCTATGGCTTTCCAACTTCGTTGGTTAGAAACTCTTTTAGCCATTGCCGGAGAGAATAATAGTGTTATTATTCCTGTACCCGTAGATATGCTCAATTCAGTCTTGGGTAAAAAAACTTAATTAATCTTTTAAGAACTTTCCCATGATTAAAAAAATTATCACTGCTTTTGTATGTGTCTTCTATAATACTGCTTTTGCTTATCAAATAGGAGCCGTACTCCCCTTAACGGGTGCCTTAGCTGACTATGGTCAACAAGCTAAAGAAGGCATTGAGCTGGCTATTAAAGATCTTCCTTCCAAAGGATTCAAAAATATTGAAGTCATCATTGAAGACTCTGGATCCAGTGCTTCTGGCTCAGCTCAAGCAGGTCATAAACTGATTTTTAAAAATAAAGTCGATTTGGTTCTGGGAGAGCTCACAACCAGCAGTACTTTAGCTTTATCTGCAGTAACAGAAGCTAAAAATAAACCTTTGATCAGTATTGGAGCAACACATCCTAAAGTCACTCAAGGTAAAAAAAATACCTACAGGATCTGTGTTACCGATGATACTCAGATCAAGATCATTCAAAATTCTTTGAAAAAACCTTTATCTTTTGTTGTACTTTTAAATAATGATAGTGACTACAGTGAAAATCTCAGTTCTACTTTCCAAAAAACCTATAAAGGAAAAGTCTTAGCGACTTTAGGGTATAGTTCTAAAGATACAGACTTTACTCCTCTTCTGACTAAACTCAAAAAACTGAATCCTGAAGCTGTTTTCCTTCCAGACTATTACGATAAAGCAGGAATTATTCTACGTCAGGCAAATATTCAAAAATTAAATATTCCTTTTTATGGAACTGATGGTTGGGACTCTTCTAAACTCATCGATATTATGGGTTCAGAACCTCAGGTAACTGATCATTATTTTGTCACACAATTCCAAGGTAAAATGACAAATTTTGGTGCTCTTGCATATGATGCTTTAATGTTAGGAGCTTTAAGTCTGACTCATAAGACCCCTATAGGATCTCTTAAATATCAAGGAGTCACAGGAAATATCAGTTTTGATTCTTCTCATAATCCCATTAAAGATGGTCAAATGATTCGAATCCATAATAAAAAACGGTTTCCCTATAATGCTTCACTGAAACCATCTCAAATCCAAACTTCTGAAAATCCCCTAAAAAAAAAATCTCATTAGGGTTCTTTCTTCCTCTCACAGGATTTCTTGGATCTTATGGAAACCAAGCTAAAACAGCTATCAATCTTGCTTATAAAGATTTTCCAGAATTTAATATCTTCATTGAAGATAACCAAAGTACCCCCACAGGATCCATTGAAGCTGTTAATAAGCTGATTTCTAAAGATAAAGTCAATATCGTCTTAGGGGAACTCACCACTTTAAATACTCAGGCTGTATTTCCCCTCATAGAGAAGTCTAGAACTCCTTTGGTTATCATTGGAGCTACAGATGATATGCTCACAAAGTCTATTCCTTGGATCTATCAAGTGTGTTTCTCTGATAGCTTACAAGCATCTCTTCTAGCAAAATATGTTTATCATCAACTGCGTTTTAAAGATGTTGCCTTACTCCTAGATGCTGATTCTCCTTATAGCCAAACTATGGGTACCTTGTTTCAAAAATTCTTTACAGCGGAAAAAGGTAAAGTTTCCTTAAGACAAGATTTCTTTGAAAAAGACGAACACTTCTCTAGCTACCTTAAAAAAATTCAAAGATCTTCTGCTCAGGCTGTATTTCTTCCTGCTTTTGCACATCATGCATCTAAAATTCTCAATACAGCTAAAGAACTGTCTTTCACTAAAAAATTCTTTGGAGCGGATACCTGGGATAACCAAGAATTCATTCAATTAGCTGGTAAAGCCCTTATAGGTTCTGTATTTGCCTCCCACTATAAAAAAGGAGTCACACATCCATTCTCTTTAAAATACTTAAATTTCTATCATAAGCCTTTAGATGCCTATGGAGCTCTTTCTTACGATGCTCTTCTTTATATTCAAAAATCTTTAAGTGTTGGAGGTCTAAATAATGTGAGATCTTTTAATGGAATTACAGGCAAGTTTACTTATCCTGTTGGGCAAAGAACTCCTATTAAGGATATTACTTTTCAAACTGTTACTGGTGGATAATTTGAAACCCATTAATTATCAGGGGGACAAAATAGCACATCGAGGAGTCACAGCTCCAGAATTCAATGTTGGTAAATAATACAAATCTTTTTGGAACCTTCCAGATAAGGAACCAAATCCTGTGTAACCATAGAAAATCTGACTCGCTATTCGTGTGGTTGAGGTAAAATCAGTATTAAACCAATCACTGAAATACTTCTGACTTGGCCCTGCTGGATATGTGTACGGAGGCTTGGGGAGAAGATTCTGATAATCCCAATCTGCAACATAAAATCCAGTAGTACTTACGGGAAAAGCATATCCTAAAACAGCATCGCTAATTACGGTTGTTACCCTATCTGCTGTACCCCAATACACTGATTTTTGTCTTGTGGTATTGTTAGTTAAGTTCTCATAGTAACCATCTAAAAATTCTCCATAATTACCAATAAGATCTCTTGCCCCGTATCTTGAAATACAGTATTTTGTAGCTATATTCCCCGTTTGAAAATGTTCATTTCCATTATAGGTTACATCAGCATAGTTATGAGCAAGATCCACATTGCAAGCCATATAACCTGCAGTTAACATAGAACTGAAATTAAGGTTTCCTCCCACATTAGGGATGATTGTATCTGGAGTGCCATAATTCGCTACAAACTCTTCCATTTCCGTTTGCATATGAATGGACCTAGGAACTGTTGCTCCTGTGTATCCTGCAGCTGTTCTATTAGCACATCCTTTACGACTGGCATACCAATCAATATTGTCTGTAGGAGTTTGTGCCGTTGCACTGCTTAAAGTCGCTGTGGAGCTAGATATACAATTTGTTGCAGTACAGACTCCCGGCGTTCCATTGGTAATGGCTCCACTGCTCATATAAGGTTCCCATTTATCAATGGCGTAGGTATAAGGAGTGATTGTTGTATTAGCAAACTCATGCACTGGCCAGTCATCTAAATGAACCATGACCATTCCATTGGGAACATTCCCTGCGACTCTAAAAGTACTCAGATTCTGACTATAGGGACTGGTGGAATTTTGAACACAAAGTTTAAAGTATCGATAATCCCATGCTGCTGTGCTAAAGGGCGCTGTTGTCAGATCAAAGCCACACCTAGAATCTGAATTAAATAATCCACTGGCTGCTGTTCTATAAGTGGTGTCTGTACAACTGCTAAAGTCTGTGACCACGGTCACTCCTGCTAAAGAGCTTTCACAGTTCCAAGCTTGGATCCCTGCTTTTGTAGAGCTATAAGCAAGTTTAATCGTAGGTGCTGCTCCATCTGCACTGACAATCTCCCAATAAAATCTTGCTTTGGTTCCTTCGCTGTCATTTTGAAACCTTGAAATCAGTGGTCCAGCCATTCCATTGGATCCATTACAAGAATAGGCTGTTGCTGTAGCAACTACCTCTGTCGTATCTAAGATTCCATCTGTTCCTACAAAATAAGCTCCATTACTGGAATTCACATGATCGTATCCAAATTCAAATCTGACTCCTCCGTTGATACACGCTGTA
>JFJP01032280.1_pt1 | contig 11365 bp, 12 predicted proteins | sample 431651 | NCBI WGS metagenome assembly JFJP01 (sample SAMN02602958, study PRJNA72255) | Microbial mat metagenome, whole genome shotgun sequencing project. | biome: fresh water; feature: sink hole; material: water; isolation source: purple microbial (photo- and chemosynthetic) mats found in... | reverse complement strand
AGACATGATAATGATTTTCACTATATTCACGCCGTCAATGATTTAATCCCAAAATCCACGCCAACAGATTCTTGACGATTCACGTCTTTTGGGTCGTATTTTCATCAGTTTCGATTAAAAACGGGTGCGTTCGGGTCTGACGCAAAGTATTTTCCCGCCCGTTTGGAAATGGTGACTTGTTTCAATTTACCGCGTAAACGAATTGGTTGACGCAAATTTATCCAAGTTTTCAATTTCTCAATGCGTAACTTATTGTAATTAAAATCAAATTTTTCAGCTTCACGAAGTGTAAAACTATCTTTGTGATCACGTTTTTTGAATCTCGGATAACCGTGCTTCGATGACCGCACGCTCTGTCGAGATAATCCCGTTGTTCAGCGGTGGGTCTGAGTTCTACTTTATGCGCTAATAACATGTTACTTACCGATAAGTTAGAATATGATATAATCTGCAATTTGTAACAAATCAAATTATATCATATTAAAACAAGTGATTGATGTCAACTCATGAGCAACATTAAATTACACATCGAATCACCCACAGACAGCGTGTTACAAGATCGTATGGAAATTGTGCACCATCATCGTTCGCCCAGTTCCAAAGCTCCATTGGCATTAAGCGTGTTAGTCGTGGGATTATTGGGCGGTATCGGCTGGTATTTTTACGCGCCTCAAGCCCAACCCAACGCGACAACGCCTCACGTTCAAGCCGCAGCAGCAGTGACTCCCGTCTCACAACCACTTAAACATGCAGACAAAACTGCGGAAAAACCGACAGTCATCACGACTCCCGTGAAACCCCAACCCCCTCACGCGCCAAAACCTGCTGAAGTTAAACCGGTAGAGGTTAAATCCACTGAAGTTCAACCGGCTGCACCGGTGTTGCAAACCAAGGCGATCACTCCAGCCCCTCCAATTCCACTAACATCTGTGGCTAGTCTTGGGAATAAAGAAGAATTATTAGCCCGTGCCAAGGAGCAAATTTCGCGCACCCGCCTGACCTTGCCCGTGGGGGACAATGCGTATGAAACTTATCAAGCCTTGGTCAAAATCGCGCCCGCCGAGTCTGCGCAAATCTTAGATGCAATTGCTTTGTGGCATTATGAACAAGGGGTGAAATTGGCGCAACAGGATAAACTAACCTCGCCCAATAAGGGAAACGCCTATCAACTCTATGAAAAGATGAAAGAATTAGTGCCTGTTCATCCCGATACCCAAAAGTTGCTTGACAGTATCTTGCAAGGTTTTGAAGAACGGGCGAAAAAACAGATTAAGGCTAATAACCTACTCACACCGGAGAAGAACAGTGCTTACAACACCTGCAAGGAAATCGCCCAACTGGCACCGGATCACAAAACAACCAAATCTTGCCTCAATCAAATTGCCAATGAATTGTTAAACAAGGCAAAAAAACAACTGGCGGATAAATTGTATCTGACTCCGGCGAATAACAATGTGTTTGACACGTATCAAAAGATTCTGAAAATTGTGCCCGATCATCCGCAAGCACAAGCGGGGTTAAAAAGTTTGGCGCGGGAATATTACAAGTTGGCATTGAAGACCAAGAATGAGAAACGGGTGGAAGTGAGCAAGGATATGGTGGAAAAAGGCTTGCAAATCAATCCTCAAGATACTAAGTTGCTGGAATTGAAAAAGCAGTTGGATAATCTGAAGCGATAAATTATCTTGTCTGAACCGTGATTTTTCCGATAACCGAAAGCGTTCCCCCCTTTGCAAAGGGGGTTAGGGGGATTTCTCGGCAGCAAGAGTTAGTTCCTGAATTTCTCAACTGCATGACAGCCGATCATTTTTGTTACCCGGCATAATTTCAGCAAACTGATTGATCGCACTCTGGTTGAAAAATCGCCAATAAATGCGCGATACCATAATTCTGGGCAGCACGCAACACCGCTAAATTGTCATCAATCAATAATGTTGTGGTGGGATCAAACGGTTCAACCTGTTGTAATTGTTGCCAAAATTCAAGCGATTCCTTGGGCAAGCCGATTTCATGGGACGAGATAATCTGATCAAAATAGGCAGTCAGGGGAATATGCTGCATTTTCAATTCAAGACTTTTACGATGGGCATTGGTCACTAACACCACTCGCTTGCCACATTGCCGTAAATCTTCTAAAAATTCAATCACATCTGGCTGCAATGCGATGAGATGGGCAATTTCTGCCTTCAACGCCATGATATCCACATTCAACTGCTGCGTCCAATAATCGACACAATACCATGACAATGTTCCATGAGCTGCCATAAAACGTTGATGTAAATGATCTTTAGCTTCGGCAAGTGGCACTTGGTGCTGTTGGGCATACGCCGCGGGCAAATGTTCCCGCCAAAAGTGATTATCAAAATACAAATCTAACAGCGTGCCATCCATATCTAAAAATACGCTGTGAATTTGTTGCCAAATCAAGGGAGTGGAGTGCATTTTATCGTTTTGCTGGCTGGGAAGATGTCAATTAAAACTGTGTTCTGTGCTGGGAAACTGCCCGCTTTTTACGGCTGCAACAAAGGCTTGTAACGCACCGGGAATCGAACCCGTTTCTGCCAAAAAGTTTTTTGCAAAACTCGGCGGCTTGCCCAAATTAATGCCTAACATATCATATAAAACCAATACTTGCCCATCACACGCGACCCCTGCGCCAATGCCAATGGTCGGTATTGTCAATTCTTTGCTAATTTGCGCTGCCAATTCACTCGGCACACATTCCAACACCAGCAAGGAAGCCCCCGCTTGTTGTAGCGCATAAGCCTCTTGCAGCAACCGTTGCGCCTCAGTTTCCGTCCGCCCCTGCACCCGATAGCCGCCCAATTGATGCACCGATTGCGGAATTAAGCCCAAATGCCCACACACGGGGATGCCACGTTCCACCAGCAATTGTACAGTTTCAAGCAGCCATTGCCCGCCTTCCAATTTCACCATCTGCGCCTGAGCTTCTCGCATCAATCTAGCGGCATTTTGTAACGCCATATCGGGAGTTGCGTAACTCATAAATGGCAGGTCAGCAATCAAAAAAGCCCGAGTCGTGCGCCGCTGCACCAGTTGCGTGTGATAAATAATGTGTTCAACCGTGACTGGCAAGGTGCTGTCCTGCCCCTGCACCACCATGCCGAGCGAATCGCCGACCAAAATAATCTCCACGCCCGCCTGTTCCACCAAGTAGGCAAAACTGGCATCATACGCGGTCAAACAAGTGATTTTTTCGTTAGTTTGCTTCAGTTTACGCAGTTGTGTTAATGTCAAGCGCATGATCAATCCTTATTAAATCGTTGGCGGAACAGTGGGTAAGCGCGTCTGCAAGAGATATTCCATTGGGTAACAATAAGTTAGGGCAACATTCATACAAGGGATACAGCACAAACGAACGTTGTAATAATCCGGGATGCGGCAACGTCAACTGGGGATCAGTAGAGATTTCTTGATTATACAATAAGATATCCAAATCCAACGTTCGCGCCCCCCATCGTTCGCCCCGCACGCGACCTTGTTGCTGTTCAATTCGTTGTAATTGCTGCAATAAATCCCACGGTGCCAGATGAGTCTGCAATTCAGCCACAGCATTGATGTAATCAGGTTGCTGCATATTTGCCAAGGGCTTACTGCGATATAATGATGAATAGTGCGCTAAAATAGTTTGTGGCACTTGAGTCAGGGCTTGCAAGGCGCGTTCAATTTGCTGAATCGGTTGTGCCAGATTACTGCCCAAACCAATATAGGCAACCTGCGGATAATGCAACGCTTTTGAGCTCAAGAAATCTTTTTCCATACCGAAAAGTATTCGCTCCCGTTCTGTTCACCCAAATTCAAAAATTGACATTCCGCATGAACGCGCAAAAAACTCAAGCAGTCACTCATAAATGCCGAAAAACTCTGCGAATCCCAGACGTGGGCATGTTCCCGCCGATTCTTAACTGTTTGGAGGGTAGCTGTAAATTGGGCATCGTCAAGACGCAACGCTTCCGGATGCACGGCGCAAAGAAAATCAATGTAATGCGCATCGGTGATTTCTATTGTTGTGGTACGATATTCTTCAATCAGATGATGAAACGAGGTCAACGCTCGATTCTTGTCAAAAGAGAAATTTTTGTCTGGAGCTGAAATTACCACCTGTCCATGTGGCTTCACGATACGAAATAGTTCACGCACGGTATTGACAGGGTTGGCGACATGTTCGATGACATGATTTAAAATCACGAAATCGTAACTGTCTGAAGGAAAAAACATTAATTCCCCCTTGTCAATATCGCGTACATAGGTGACTTCGACCAAGCTGTCGGCGTTAAGTCCTTCTATTCTGCCAAATTCTGGAAACAGTTGCAGCGATTCTGCTTTAGAATGGGCATCGCAATATTCAATTTGACAACGGGCGGGAATAGCCGCTGGCTGATGTAACGCGCCGATTTCTAAACCTTTTCCATATAATAAGTTATAACCTTCAGTTCGATGAGTAAGATGAGACATCGGATTCTCCGTAACGTACTAATATTTTGTTAAACGATGTGGATGGTTGCCAGTTGCTGATAAATGCTAGATGAATCAATTGACTAATACCTAATTTTCGCAACAGCGGGAGATCACCAAGTTGTTGATGCAATGACTCGCAGGGAGAAATGAAATATCAATTGTATAATATCTTGAAATCATATCACATCAGTTAAGAAGAACGGAACGAATTCCTAGCCAATCAAATTATGCTAAACTCGGCTAGATTCAACCGATTGATTTCGCTGAACCATCCACCTCTGTCTTGAGTTTCATCGTAACTGATTAAAATCCAAAAAATTCATGCGTAGGTATTCTGTGATTTGATCTCATTTTGGCAAAAGGTCTTATTGTGAGCAATCTCACGTCATTATTCGATGCAGTACGTCAGCAAACGATTGATTTATTTCTCTATTTATTGCTATTCAGCTTTTTCTATTGGTTATTCAATAACTTCATTGCGACCCTTCCCGTCACCCCGCTCGATGACACCTGCGTTTATTTCAACTACGCCAAAAACATCGTGGATGGCAATATTTTCGCCTACGATGCTCGCAATCTACCCTCAGAAGGCTTTACCAGCCTGATTTTTCTACTTTTATTAGCCGCGTTTCAATATGTCGGCATCAATTTGTTATTTGCTGCAATTTTCATCAACATGATCGCCCTCACCACAATTATCTGGTTTGGAGTCAAGTTATATCAAGCGATAGCCGCGACGGAAAACACGTTGTTCACCTATTTATTCATGATTATCTTCGCTATCTCATTGGTTTTTGACCAAAACATCGAGATCATGATTGGGATGGGATTTGAAAGCATGTTATCCCCCGCATTGATCTTTGCCGCGTTTTATTTGCTCTTGATCAGCTATCAGCACCAAAAAAACAATTTAACCATAAAATCGCTTAATAAATCAATCGTTAGCAGTTTCATTTTATTATTTTTAGCCATCCTAATCCGCCCGGAAAACTTGTTAATCGTTGGAGTGTTTGCCATGATGGGATTGGTGATGATTTCATACCAACGGGCGGTCATTTACGGCATATTAGCGTTCGGAATGTGCTTCACGCTCTATCTTTTGTTCAAACTCATTTATTTTGGCGATATCTTCCCTACCGCGTATTATCGCAAACTTAACTCCACCGGCTCATTTGCCGGATATTATTATGTTGTCAACACGCTAACTTATTATTTAGACAATATTTTCATCATCACTGGTTTGTTTATCTCCACCATCGTGCTAGATCGCAAACGAGCAATGCCCTATTTCTTGATCTTCAGTTTATTTAGCCTAACGACTTTGATAATAACTGTTTTTTTTCTATTTGTGTCACCGATTGTTGGATATGGCGGGCGTTTTTTGGTGCTACCGATTGTTATCATTCATTTCCTGTTAGCCTGTTTTTTGGCACTCATGCTCGAAAAAGCGATCAATTTAAATAAAAGTTCTCAAGATACAATCATTACTTCAAAATCCCTGATCATTTTACTTCCCATCACCGCTGTTTTGTTTATTCCCATCGACCGATTTTCTTTAAATTATTTTTCAACCGAACCCATCCGGAATTTTTATCAAACAGTGCGGCAGAAATTTGAGAACCATCCGTATGTAAAATTTGGAGATTTCCTAAAAACTCAGTTGCCCCAACCTCAACAAGTCACCTTGGTTTTTGGGGATGCGGGTTGCATTCCTTATACTAGCAATTTACGTTTTATTGACCCCAATGGCTTAACTGAGCCGTATATTGCACATTTGTTTAAAATTTCTGATAAAAAACAAATTGTTAAGCCGTTCACTGATTACATTTTGCAACATCATCCAGATATCATCGTTATCGGTTATGGACGAATTGAAAATGATGGCATTTCGCTCCTAGTGGGAAATCCTCATTCACCATTCGGCAAAGCACCGCAACTGGCTGAATTTCAAGCCTATCGCGACGATGGTTTCAAATATTTGTGCAGTTTACCGAATGAAGCGTTTGATGTGCATTTGGCGGTGCGCCCTGAGTCACCTCAAGCTGCTCAGGTGATCCCGGTGTTGTTGGAATATTGCCATGCGTCAGGCTATTTTTTACCTAACGGATTGATTAAACAAAATAAAGAGGGGCAGGTGTATTTTCCACGTTATGCGGAATAAGTAGCAAGCGGAATTTTCAGATCGAAGCTGGCACCAAACTGGCGGGGGGAAAATCACAGCGAAAAATGCTGCCCTTGCCAATTTCGCTTGAAATATGCAACTGGGCTTGATGGCGATTTAATACATGTTTGACAATGGCTAATCCCAAACCCGTACCGCCCTGATTGCGAGATCGCCCAACATCGACTCGGTAAAAACGCTCAGTGAGACGGGGTAAATGCTCGGTGGCAATGCCTTCGCCAGAGTCCTGCACTGCAACATAGCCACCATTTTCATCAACATACCAACGCACTGTAATTTTACCACCGGCAGGAGTGTAACGAACAGCATTGAAAATAATGTTGGAAAAAGCACTGCGCAATTCGTCTTCCCGCCCTTGTAAATTCATTTGGTAATCGGTAGTCAGGGTCAATTGATGGTGTTGCGATCCACTCAAAATACGCGCCTCTTCGACAATATTTTCTAATAATTCAGCCATATAGACTGGTCGGGAAGATTCTTCCAGCGGTTCTGATTCTAACCGAGATAACAATAATAAATCATCGACAATATTGCGCATTCGCATGGTTTGTTGTGCCATCAATGATAAACCCCGCGCCCACTGTTGCGAACACTGATCTTCTGCATCAACCATGGTTTCAATAAAGCCGGCGATAACCGTGAGCGGGGTGCGTAATTCATGCGACACATTGGCAACAAAATCTTGGCGAACTTGTTCTAAACGATGGATTTCTGTGACATCGCGTGCGAGTAATAACTGTTCATTTTCACCGTAAGAGACAATGTGGACGCGCAACACCACGTTGGAATTGACTGGGGAAATCATTTTGATGGATTTTTGTTCGTCAGGATGAGCTAAATAATCACAAAATACTGGATATCGAATCAGGTTGCAAATGAATTGTCCGCGATCCTGAGTTGAACGCAATCCCAATAATGCTGTTGCTGAACGATTAAACCATTCAATTTCATTCTTCGTACCCAGCACCACCGCCGCGTCAGGTAGGGCATCGGTCGAGCGGTGGAATTGGTCTAACATTTCTGCCAGGCGACGTTTGCGCTTGCGATGGCGTTGTTGCAGGCGTTCCAATTCATAATAAATTTCATCCCATGCCCCCCAATTGTTGGGTAAGATATTGCGTTTGCGATTGCCTTTTAGCCAGCGATCTAGGTAATATAAATGTGATAAATGCCGGGCAATATAACCTAAGCACGCAATAAGTAAGAATAAATGGGAGTGCCCCAGCCACCATCCAATTGCCGACGCGCCAAAACCTACTGCAAGGACATAACCTAATTCTTGTAGCCAATACCGCGTCATTTGGGCCCCGAAAAGCGATAACCCACTCCACGCACTGTTTGCACCAAATGTTCATAACCGTGTTGTGCCAGTGCTTTTCTCAGGCGCAATACATGGACATCCACTGTGCGTTCTTCAATATAAACATTGCTGCCCCACACATGATCCAACACTTGAGTACGGGAATAAACTCGTTCCGGATGCTGCATGAAGAAGTGGAGCAGGCGAAATTCAGTCGGTCCAACCGCGACTTGTTCCTTCCCCACAGTGACCCGGTGTTGGACAGAATCAAGAATTAAATCAGCAACTTGTAAAGATTCGCCGTTGTTAAATGCAGAAGTTCGTCGCAGCACAGCCTTAATGCGCGCAATCAGTTCTCGCGGCGAAAACGGTTTGGTAACGTAATCATCCGCGCCCACTTCCAACCCGCGCACTTTATCGTTTTCTTCGCCCCGCGCCGTCAGTAAGATAATAGGAATTTCCCGGGTGGGCTGTTCTTTGCGTAATTGATGGGCGAATTCAATCCCAGTCATGCCGGGCAGCATCCAATCCAGCAAAATCAACTGGGGTAAACGATTGAAAATCGCAGTTTGGGCTTGACGGGCATCTGCCGCTTCTTCGAGAAGAAATCCCGCCTTAGTCAATGATATATGAAGCATTTCACGAATAGGTGCTTCGTCTTCTACTAAAAGTATATGTTGTTTTGACATGAGACCGCTTCTATTTGATTTAAGAAAGATGTTTGATCCAACAAAATGCGGGAAAATGCCCTTTAATTAATTCATTACATTTTTCAATATAGCATCAATTGTACAATATGGGTTGTCAATCGGCAAATCTATAAACAAATTGGGATCACCGTAGCTCAAACAGTTTTTTATAATCATTTACAAAATCAACCGGTTGAAAATATTTATTTGCCAACCAGTTGAAATATAAATCAAATTTTAAAACTGTTCAAATTATTGACAAAGCGAGTCATTGCTGTGAAAATTATGGTTCACATAATGTCGAATTAAGCCTGTTCTACAATTTTGTAATCATGAGTAATTTCAGCCGATTTACCCAACATTGCCGATACGGAACAATATTTTTCCGCAGACAGATCAACTGCGCGTTTGACATGGGCTTCTTTTAAATTTTTCCCAGTCACGATGTAATGAATGTGAATTTTGGTAAAGATTTTGGGATCGGTTTCCGCGCGCTCGGCTTGCAATTCGATCACACAATCAGTCACTTCCAGTCGTTGTTTGCGCATGATTGAAACCACATCCATTGCCGAACAACCGCCCAATCCCATCAGCACTAATTCCATGGGACGCGTCCCTAAATTTTGCCCGCCAATTTCTGGAGAACCGTCGATCACTACGCCATGACCACTGTCTGCTTGTGCCAACCAACACACATTTTCGATTAATTTCAATTTTGCTTTCATTGTTTATCCGCGGTGTGATGTCATATAATAGTGCGCACATTTTAGCATGACATGAAGGTGTTGCCCATTGAACACTTGGCAAGCGAGTAAAATTTTGATATGTATCAACCACAAGACGAAGAATCGGATGAAGATTGGCGACTTTTTCGTCAAGCCGTGAAAGATGTCACCCCGTTGCACTGCGATAAAGTGCCGCTTGAATTGCCGCCGCCCTCTACTTTTCCGAAGCAACGGTTTTTAGATGAGCGACAGGTGTTACATGATCTGTTGTCGGAAAAATTTGATCCAGCGGAGTTGGAAACGGGGGATGAGTTGTTATTTTTGCGCGATGGCATTCAACGGTCGGTGTTGCGTAAATTACGGCGCGGACAGTTTAGCATCAATGCGGAGTTGGATTTACACGGTTTGATTGTGTCGCAGGCGCGTGAAGCGGTGGTTAATTTTCTACATTATTGTTTAGACAGGGGATTGCGGTGCGTGCGCATTGTGCATGGCAAGGGGTATGGCTCGTGGCAAAAACAGCCGATTTTGAAAGGTAAAGTAAATCATTGGTTGCGACAACGGGATGAGGTGTTGGCGTTTTGTCCGGCGCGGTCAATTGATGGGGGAACGGGTGCGGTTTATGTGTTGCTTAAAAATAGATAACCAGTGAGAATGTTGGAACACGCTCACTGGTCATTTAGAAAATCTCATGCGTTACTGCAACAAGGATTATTCTTTGTCTTTTTCCTTGCTAGGAGCTGGAGGTGGTGGTGCGCCATAGCGTGGTGGTGGTGGTGGATAGCCATAACCTTCTGGGTAGCCGTAATCATCAGCATAGCCACGATCTCCGCCACGACCGCCATAAGGACGACCGTAGTATGGACGACCATAACCACCACCATAAGGGTTGCCACCATAACCGTAGTTGTCATAAGAGTGATCGTAATAACCCCGACCTCTGCCCTGACCTCTGCCTTGACCTCTGCCTGAGCCACGAACCCCAGTGCTGAAGGTCATGTCCATATCGCCATTACCCCAACCATCGCCGTCAAATGGGCCCCAGTCCCAATCGTTGTACGAGTTGTCATTCCAACGATTTCCGCCACCGTCCCACGGACCATTATTCCAAGGACTCCAAGCATGAGCAGGCAGAGAGATTCCTGCTGCGCCAATCGCTGCGGACAAAATAAGTGCTTTGGTTACTGTCTTCATGTAATTCTCCTCTGAAAAGGATTTATGGTACTACATTCTTTAAGAACTGCGACACCGCTAATAAGATAGCATGTCAGCCGTGGATTCTGCAACAAGAGTATTAGTAGATGCTAATATACTAAAATAGCGTTCGGTTTGCAACCCCCAAATGCAAATTTTTTATGACTGCCTGATTTATTTGAATATTTACTTGATAATGAAGTATTGCTTTCTTGTTATCTTACGCCATTTGCCGCCGCGTGCTCAGAAAACATAAAATTTATTTAATGTCCGCCCCCTAAATTTTCCTAAATCTCTCTAAACCTGACAGGTTTCGAAGGTCGAGCATCACATTAATTTTCACAATTAATATTGTGGATGCTCTGATTAGGTAAATCAAGAAAGTTATGTGAATTAAGGTTCAGACCGCCGGCAATTTCGTTATAATATCTCCCCGGTGAACAGGAATTTTAAACTTGGTAACGAGAAAAGGACAAACAACATGTTAGAAACTGTACTGTGGATACTTGGTATTATTGCGACAACGACAGGAATCTTAGCATTCTTTGGGATTACTGATTATAAGGCGTTACTCGCTTTTCTTGGTTTCTCTAAGTGCAAACCTACACCACATGATGATACGAATTCACAACCTACTGAAAATATCGACTTCACTCGTTTACCCCGTCCCTCCTCAGAACTCATTGGGCGTAAGGATGAATTGGTGCAATTGACCGAAGCATTGACGACGCAAAAACATCTGGCATACATTTATGCTGGTGGTGGTATTGGCAAATCTGCGTTAATTTTCAAATGG
>JFJP01031828.1_pt1 | contig 11366 bp, 12 predicted proteins | sample 431651 | NCBI WGS metagenome assembly JFJP01 (sample SAMN02602958, study PRJNA72255) | Microbial mat metagenome, whole genome shotgun sequencing project. | biome: fresh water; feature: sink hole; material: water; isolation source: purple microbial (photo- and chemosynthetic) mats found in... | reverse complement strand
ATGAAGGTGCGAGAGAAATAGCCGATAGCCAAACAGGGTGCAAACCTTGATAAAACAAGTAGCGAGTAGCCGCGATGTAACGTAGTAAAATTGGTCGTTTTTAGCATAAGACTCGATACCGACACTTCCCAAAAATATAGGCTAGGCGTAAGGATTCGTGCGTAATTGGGTTCTGTGGAAGAACCCCAAATAATGACGCTTATGATGACAGCATGGATAACCACTCTAATCAGCTCAATCCTAACAATAATGCTTATCAAGGTTCTGATGACAGTGATGACTAAGGGTTTTTGGTAATAATACTTAGAGACTGTACTAACGCAGTCCAAGCAAAAAGACGCACCATCCCACTAAACCCGCTACAATGCGGGTTTTTTATTCACGAAAAAATTAACTCTAAATGTCAGAAGAACAACGCCGCCAGTTACAGCAGCAACTTTGGAATATTGCCGATACTCTACGCGGGAAGATGCACGCCGATGAATTCAGGGACTACATTTTAGGGTTCATTTTTTACAAATACCTGTCTGAAAAAATAGAGCGTTATGCCGATCATATTCTGGAGGCAGACGAGCGCACCTTTTCCAGCCTGAACGAAAAGCAGGCGGGTGATGTGTTGATGATTGAGGAAGTCAAAGATGCCACCATTAAAGAATTGGGCTATTTTTTGAAACCTGTCGATTTATTTCATGCCATTGCCTTGAAAGGCAACAGCAAGCAGGAGGGCGAAAGCAGTTTTATTATTCCCGACCTCACACGGATTTTTAAGAGTATCGAGCAGAGTACCCAAGGAACGGACAGCGAAGAGGATTTTGTAAATCTGTTTGAAGATTTAGATTTAACCTCATCCAAGTTAGGCAATACTGAAAAAGCCAAGAATGATTTAATCACCAAAGTATTAAGCCACCTTGACCAGATAGACTTTCAGCTACAGGACGCGGAAGCCGATGTGTTAGGGGATGCTTACGAGTATTTAATTGGTGAATTTGCCAGTGGTGCAGGAAAGAAAGCAGGGGAATTTTATACCCCGCAATGCGTTTCTATGGTGTTGTCTCGATTAGTGACCTGTCAGAAGCGCAAGATTAAAAATGTTTATGATCCGACTTGCGGCAGTGGTTCGTTATTGCTCAGGGTAAAGCGCGAAGCCTCAAAAGAACACAAGATTAAGATTTACGGGCAGGAACTAAACCGCACCACTTACAACCTTGCCAGAATGAATATGATTTTGCATGACGTGCATTATGATGATTTTAATATTCGCCAAGAGGACACCCTAGAACACCCACAGCATAGAGACAAACGTTTTGATGCAATCGTAGCCAATCCACCTTTTTCAGCCCATTGGAGCGCGAACCCACTTTTTAATACCGATGACCGTTTTAGTGTGTACGGCAGACTTGCACCCAGCACCAAGGCAGATATGGCGTTTGTGCAGCACATGGTTTACCAGTTAGCCGATGACGGCGTTATGGCGGTAGTATTACCGCATGGTGTATTGTTTCGTGGTGCAGCCGAGGGGCATATTCGCCAATATTTGATTGAGCAGATGAATTGCCTTGATGCGGTTATTGGCTTACCTGCCAATATTTTTTATGGCACGAGTATTCCAACCTGTGTACTGGTATTCAAAAAATGTCGAAAGCATAACGATGATATTTTGTTTATTGATGCCAGCGCGGAATTTGAAAAGGTCAAAACCCAAAACAGGTTATTGCCAGCCCATATTGATAAAATCATTTCAACCTATCAAGAGCGGGTAAATTATGATAAATACAGCCAAGTGGTGTGTTTATCCGGATAGACTTGCAACAGATAGCGGGAGAATTATCGGCTTTAGAGAGCGAGATAAAAACCACTGATGACAATATCGCTGTATTTTGCAAAGAACTAGGTATTCACACGCCATTTTGATAACTAAGGAGCTAACCATGACATTAGCCATTGAATTACCCGAAGAATTAGAAAAAGAGCTTTTACAACAAGTCAATGTTAATGAGTTTGTCCAGGAAGCCATTAAAAGACTGCTATTGGAACAAAAACAAGCAACACATCAAAACAGCATTCAGCATAATTTTGTCATGGAAGAAGACAATACAGAAGAGCTTTTAGAGCTGATAACACATATTACGCCTGTTAAATGTCAATATACTACAGAGCAAATTGTTAGAAGTTTAAGAGACGGGACAGAATTAGAGTGAAGAATAAAGTTGTTTTAGATTCCTGTGTTTTTAGTAAGCAGTTTTTAGCAGAGCATGACAGCCAACAAGCAGAGGCATTAATACAATATCTGCTTAAAAATAAAGTTCATATTGTTGTACCGTATTTATGGATATATGAAGTTTTATCCACAGTTGGCATAAGCGATTATCCTGTTATTGAAGTTTATCAATTGATTATAAAACTTCAAAAATCATTATTACACACTGTTGAGTTAGATGAATACGGTGTTAATTTAATTTTAGATATTTGCAAAACAGGGCATATTAAATCGGGTTTTCCTTCGTTTTATGATTCCAGTTATCATGCCTTAGCTATGATTCACGATTGTTATTTTATTACCGCTGACAAACGACATTTTAATAAAACTCAGCAACTAGGGCATATTGTGTTATTGAGTGATTGGGAGAGTATTTTATGAATGTGCCTGTTTTGCGGTTTTCTGAGTTTTCTGGGGAGTGGGATGTTAAGAAACTAAAAGAATTGGCTGAAAACGGATTTAGTAACGGCGTATTTAATGATCCAAATAAAGTAGGGACTGGATACAAGCTAATCAATGTTTTAGATATGTATATCGAAACTTCGATTGATGAAAATAAATTAAAATTAGTTGCTATTAGCGAATCAGAATTTTTAAAAAATAAAGTGAAAAATGGCGATATTTTCTTTACTCGTTCTTCATTAGTTAAAGAGGGTATTGCTTGCTCAAATATATATCTAGGAAGTTCTGACGATGTTACTTTTGACGGACATTTAATAAAAATTAGTCCAGAAAAAAATTTAATCAATCCGATATTTTTTAATTATGTATTGAGAACTTCAAAACTTAGAAAACAGCTTGTTATGGGCGGAAAAACCACAACAATGACAACAATAGGACAAGCTGATATTGCACCAGTAAAAGTTCCTTTTCCTTTATTGCCAGAACAACAAAAAATAGCCGATTTTCTAACTCAAATTGACAACAAAATAAATCAGTTGAGCCAGAAAAAACAGCTTTTAGAACGCTATAAAAAAGGCGTGATGCAACAGATTTTTAGCCAAGCTATACGCTTTAAAGACGATGACGGGCGGGAGTTTCCTGAGTGGGAGGAGAGAAATTTTGGTGATATATTTTCATTCAGAACAACAAACTCATTCTCAAGAGAAAATCTAAATTATGAAAATGGTTTTGTGAAAAATATCCATTACGGCGACATTCATACTAAGTTTTCAATGCAGTTTGATATTACAAAAGAACAAGTGCCTTTTGTCAATTCAGAAATTGAATTAAAAAGAGTTCCAGAAGATAATTATTGTAAATCTGGAGATTTAATAATTACCGATGCTTCGGAAGATTATGCCGATATTGGAAAGTGTATTGAAGTAGTAAATCTGAATAATGAAAAAGTATTAGCAGGATTACACACAATACTTGCAAGACCTGATTTATATAAAATGTATGTTGGTTTTAGTAGACTTGTTTCAACGATAAAAAACAATCAGTTAGCGAGATAAAAGTTCCAGAGACCTGCGCATACACCAAGAATATCATCATAAAAATCAATACGATGCAAACGTAGCCTGTCAGAGAGTATGCGAAAACGCTTCAAACCTGCAAAACTGTGTTCGACAATCACCCTTTTCGATGCCAGTTGTTTATTCTCTTCTTTTTGGCTTTCAGTTAAGGGTTTATTTTTTGATTTTTTATGCGGTATCAATAAGTTTTGGCAGTTATATTCATTTAAAAAACCAAGATAGGCTAAATCAAGGTGGATATTAAATTCATTAAACCAGGGTTTGTTTTTATTAAATTCGTCTTTTAATAAAGAAAAATCATGCCGTTTGCCTTCACAGCAATAACTGATATAGGGAATTTTTTTTAAAAAGGTGGTAATAATCATAGCTTTTAAAGTATTAGTCTTTTTTTTACCTGAATAGGTTTGTTTTTGAAATTCGTTATCTTGTGGTCGTTGAATGCGTTGTTCAGTGGCATCCATGAACAGGTCTTTATGTTCGCCAAACAGTGCATTAAAGTCTTCTATCGTCAATAGCTTACGTTTTGGCATTACGCCTAAGTGGTCTAAAACGGTTGCCAAAACCTCCAAACCGATGTTTTGATTACGCAGCGCATTGGACGCACTCATACCACAAGCAACCCCAAGTGCATCGTAGGTTAATCCCAGCTTTAAACTCATCAGCGTGAATAATAAAAGTTCTTCTTCATTTTGTAGGCAATACTTGATATTAACCTGCACTTTGCGCTGACTTAAGGTATCGTGGTAGGTATCAAAATAGGCTTTAGTAAAGGCATCAGATAGGGTATAAAACTGCTTTTCACTCATCCCTATCATCGCTCGCCATTGTCTGTCTTGTTTTAAATCAGCGGTGGTTATTTTCATGCTCTCGTTATACTATATAATTTTAGGATAGCCTATTATATCTATATAATAGGTTTTTGTTGAAACAAGTCTAGTGGATATTTGATGAAGTCTGATAATGTTAGTTTACAAATTAAAGTAATTGCGCAAGGTTCAAAAGTATTAAGTATTTCATCAAAAAGACTTTCAGAATTAAAGTTAGCAATTCCATCACTACCAGAACAAACCAAAATAGCCAACTTCCTAACCACCCTAGACAATAAAATAGCCCTAGTCGAAAAACAACTAAACGGCACAAAGCTATACAAACAAGGCTTGTTACAACAATTATTCGTTTAATTTTTTTACTTAATAAAACGGTGTTTATATGGAAAAAAATGAATTTTCACTTGAATCATTCAAAAACATTCAAGAACTAATCAAATTTACCGACCAAAAAACGGGAGGTGTATTAGTTGTTTTAGGGTTAGTATTGACGGTATTCTTAGGTTGTGCTGATAAATTGGATTTTAATCATGATTATTCATCACCGATTAAAATTGCCGTCATTATAAGCGGCACAATGACTATTGGTTTTGTGATTTATACAGTCTATTTATCAATTTTTCATATATTAAGACCAAGATTGGCAGATCATTATGCTCAGGATGACATTTCATTGCTTTACTTTCATCATTTAGCCTCAATGACTGATAAAACGGCTATGTTTGATAAATTCAAGGCTTTAGATGACGATGCTATTTTAAGAATTATTTCAGACCAAATTTTTGAAATCTCTAAAATATTAGACAATAAAATTATTGAGTTACATAATTCCATGAATTTTATGTTTTATTCCCTTGTTTCACTTTTGGTATTTATTTCATTATCAAGATTTATTTAAAATTAGCAAATCAATCCTATCCTTACACATAAATAAAATTAACTAATATGGCACTAAAAGAAGACATCCGAAACAAAGTAAAAACTATCGTTGATGAAAATTTTATTGTTACAGACATTGATTATGTACCGACAATTGACCATCCGAAACTAACTTTTGGCAATACAGGTTTAAATTTTTATGCGACTACCATATTTATTGATATGCGAGGCTCAACGGAAGTTTTAAACAAACATCATAAAACGACCGTTGCTAAAATTCACATGGCTTATTTTCATACTATTGTAAAAATAGCCAATGCCAATTATGGACACGTTAGAAGTTTTAATGGAGATAGTGCATTAATATTTTTCCAAGGAAATACAAAACAATCCATATCTAATGCGGTACTAACTGCCATGAAAATAAAGTATATGCTTTCAGATGATACTAATGGCATCAATACTATTCTTAAAAAATATTCCGAGGTTAATTTTGGTATTGGAATTGACCACGGAAAAGTTCTTTGTACTAAGGTTGGTGCAGGCGGCACACATAACAAGGATTTATTTTGGGTTGGAAATTGTGTTAATAAATCTACTCGTGTTGGTAATAAATGCCAGTTCCCAAACCATATTGGAATATCTAATTTTGTTTATTACAATTTAATGGATGATACCAAATTTGTAACAAGAAAAAACCATTGGGGACAAGATGAAAAAGTAGATATGTGGACTCAAGGTATTTTTGAATATAATGGAAGTAATGAATACTGTTATTATACTAACTGGCATTGTACAGTTTATTAATGATTTAACTGTACAAAGCATATAAAAAAGGACTTTTACAACAACTGTTTATTTAACTTTTAGGAGTAAAACCATGCAGGTTACTATTAATGCCCCCGATAATTTGCCACAGGCTTTTATTCAGCAACAAATAAAAGAACTGGAAGACAGATTAATACAACAAGCCAACCGCCTGACAAGCAGAAGCCATGATAAAGCCCAAAAATATCAGGCGATCATGCAAATTGCTGAACGGTGTGCCAGTTTGCCAGAACTTGACAGTAGAAGTGCTGATGAAATATTAGGCTACGATAACAGCCCAATGGGGTTATGGGGTGATGAATAATGGTAGTAGACTCTTCGGTATTGATTGCCATTTTACTTAAAGAACCCGAAGCAGAGCATTATGCAAATCGACTGATAAATACCAATGACATTTATATTAGTGCCGTGACTATTGTTGAATCTTCTATGGTTATCGAATACAAAAGAGGCGAACAAGGCGCGAAAGAGTATGATGAACTACTTAAAATAATCGCACCGACCATTATCGCTTTTGATGAACAGCAAGCCAAACTTGCCAGAATCGCCTGGCAGGAATACGGCAAAGGACGACACCCCGCAAAACTGAACTTTGGTGATTGTTGTAGCTACGCGCTTGCTAAATCGCTTAACCAACCTTTGTTATTTAAAGGCGATGATTTTTCAAAAACTGATTTAATACTCGCCTAATTATGTCCACCCAATCCGAACACACCCTGGAACAAGCCCTGATTGCCCAATTGCAGGGCATGGAATACGAACTTGTCCGTATCGAAAACGATGCTGATATGCGGGCGAATTTTAAACGGCAGTTAGAACGCCATAATCAGGGCGTGAGTTTGACACCTACGGAGTTTGATCGGGTGTTAAATCATTTGAACACGGGGGTAGTGTTTGAACGGGCAAAGATTTTGCGGGATAAGTTCGCCTTAAAACGCGATAACAACGAAGTTGTTTATTTGAGCTTTTTGAATTGTGATGACTGGTGCATGAATGAGTTTCAGGTAACGCACCAGGTTGAAATGCAGGGCAAGCGTAAGAACCGCTATGACGTGACGATTTTAATCAACGGTTTCCCCTTGGTACAGATTGAGCTTAAAAAACGCGGGGCAGAGTTAAAGGTAGCCTTTCACCAGATAAACCGCTATCAGCGCGATTCTTACAATGCAGGGGCGGGATTGTTTCAATACGTTCAGCTCTTCATTATCAGCAATGGTGTAAATACCAAGTATTTTGCCAACAACAGCAAACAATCGTTTGAACAAACCTTTTTCTGGACGGACGACAAAAATCACCGTTTATCAGACTTGCATGAGTTTACCGCGTCATTTTTGAAGACCTGCCATATTGCCAAGATGATAACGCACTATACGGTACTGCATGAAACCGACAAGGTGTTGATGGTGTTGCGACCGTATCAGGTGTATGCGGTAGATGCACTCGTGAATCAGGTTAAAAATAGCACCAATAACGCCTATATCTGGCATACCACAGGATCAGGTAAAACCTTGACCTCGTTTAAAGCCAGCCAGATTATTAAAGCCTTGCCTAAAGTGCATAAGGTGTTATTTGTCGTTGACCGTAAAGACTTGGATTATCAGACCGCCCGCGAGTTTAACGCCTTTGCGAAAGATTGCGTGGACAATACCAGGGACACCAGCAAACTGGTTTCACAGTTGCGGGATGATGGTTGTCAATTGATAGTCACCACCTTGCAAAAGCTCAATAATGCCATTCAAAACCCACGCTATTTTGAGAAAGTGGAACACTTGCAAGATGAAAAGTTTGTCTTTATTTTTGATGAATGCCACCGTAGCCAGTTTGGAGAAACCCATAAGAACATTAAAAAGTTTTTCAAACAGGCGCAAATGTTTGGTTTCACGGGTACGCCGATTTTTGCCGACAATGCCACAGGTTCAGAGGGCAACCAACAAACCACCAAGTCATTATTCGGGGAATGCTTGCATAAGTATGTCATCGTGGACGCGATCCGCGATGACAACGTATTACGCTTTTCAGTGGAGTATGTCGGCAAGTATTCAAAAAAGGACAGCGCGAATGAAATCGATATTGCGGTTCAGGGGATAGACACCAAGGAACTACTGGAAAGCGAAGCCCGATTGACCAAGATTGTCGATTATATTCTCGAACACCACCGCCAGAAGACCAAAGCCCCCGATTTTACCGCGATGTTTTGTGTGTCGAGTGTTGCCCAGCTCATCCGCTATTATGAGTTATTCAAAAGCCGACAAGCCAACGCCATACGACCTTTAAGAATCGCCACAATATTCAGCTATTCAGCAAACGAAGAAGACCCAGAAGCAAACGGGCTAATCAGTGGCTTAATTCCCGAAGAATCCATAGACCCAACCCACAACGGCAAGATAAACCCCGCCAGCCGTGACAAGTTAGACGAGTTTATTACCGACTATAACGCGATGTTTGGCACAAAATACAGCACCGACAGCCAGCAGTTTTACAGTTATTACCAGGATATAGCCAAGCGGGTACGCGCTGGAGAAGTGGATATTTTGCTTGTGGTGAATATGTTTTTAACGGGCTTTGATAGCCCCCGCTTAAACACCCTGTATGTTGATAAAAACCTGAAATTTCATGGATTGGTACAAGCTTTTTCGCGCACTAATCGCATCCTGAACGAAAAGAAATCACAGGGCAATATCGTGTGTTTTCGTAATCTGAAAACCGCCACCGATGAAGCCATTGCCTTATTTTCCAATAAGGACGCGAAAGAAACCGTTTTACTCAAGCCCTACAATGATTATGTACAGGACTATAACCAAGCGGTTGAAAAGCTCAAACAGACCGCGCCGACTGTGCAGAGCGTGGATGATTTACCGAGTGAAACAGAACAACTGGCATTCATTACCCAGTTTCGAGAATTGCTCAGAATCAAAAATATTTTAACCACCTTTGCCGACTATGTAGAAACGGATTTAACACTACCCGCACAGGATTTTGAGGACTATAAAAGTAAATACCTGGATTTACACGACAAGGTAGCGAAACGCAAACAGGGAGACGGCGAGAAGACCTCAATTTTAGAAGATGTGGACTTTGAGCTTACCTTATTGACGACTGATATTATCAATGTCGCTTATATCCTGAATTTGCTTGTCAGTCTGAAAAAACTTGATCCTGAACAAGCCAAACAGCAACAACAGAAAATCATTGAGCTATTGGCGGGTGATGTACAGCTACGCAGTAAAAAGGCATTGATTGAAAAATTCATTGAACAGAACCTGCCCCAACTGTCAGCCAATGGCGATGTACTCAAAGCATTTTCAACATTCTGGACGACCGAGCAACAACAAGCCTTTACCGCGCTTTGTACAGATGAAAAAATTATGCCTGAACAATTAGACAAGCTCTTAAAGAATTATCTGTTTGCCAACCAATTACCGCGTGAACAGGAAATAGTCAGTGCGTTAGACTTCAAACTAAAAATCATGGAACGTAAAACCGTTCTGGAGCGCATAGCCGAGAAGATAAAGACCTTTATTGATACCTTTATTGAGGGTATGGGAGGCGTTGTTTAAGTAAACGTCTTTTCAATCGCATAATTAGGATTAACACTGTATTGAATAAAAAGTTAAACAAGGATAAGCCATGAAATATACCTATAGAATAGTAGCATTTTTATTTCTTCTGCCATTAATTAGTAATGCAGAAAACCTGCCATGCTCAGGTAAAAAAGGAGGTATTGCCCATTGTAACGGCGCACAGTTTGTATGCAATGACGGAACTATCAGCAAGTCACAAAGGAATTGTTCAGCAGAATCAGGCAACACTAGCGGCACATCCAATGAACCAGCGAAGCCGATCACCAGTGGAAGCACACCAGCACCAGATAACACCGCCACAGGTTTACCCGCTACTGTAGTTGAACGCACTGGCAATATTCTCAAATTAGGCTACCAGGGCTTTACTGTGTGGGTTGATTGCGAGAAACGCGGAGCCGTGAAATTTATGTACAACGCGCAGCACGACACAGGTAACGCTAAACGGGCAGATACGTTCTACTTAGACCCGAATGTACCAAGTGAGTGCCAACAGACCACAGCGAAAGCCTACGGGAAAAAATTCGACAGAGGACATCAGGTTCCAGCGAATCATCTTGATAGCTCTAATGTTTCCATTCGTGAAACAAATTACATGACGAACATTTTGCCCCAAACGCTACAAATGAACAGAGGCGCGTGGCTACAAACCGAGGAAATTATCGAGTGCTACAGAGACCAGGACGAGCTGCTTGTTATCGGTGGTGTAATATAGCCAAAGCACAATAAAATGATTTAAAAAAGCTGAGTAAACAGCTCGTCAGTGGAACAGTTTTTAAGTCTTCTGAGAGCTTTAGCTTGCGCCCACTTATGCTCAATAGGGTTCAAATCAGGCGAGTAAGGAGGTAGGAATTCGAGAGTATGCCCCGCCTGTTCGATGAGTTGCCTTGCATCATGCCGTTTGTGAAAAGAGGCGTTATCCATGACGATAATGGAGTTTGGTGGTAATTTAGGGAGTAAATCTTGCGAAAGCCAGGCAAAAAACACCTCCGCGTTGACAGAACCCGTCAATAAAGTCGCCGTTAGCAGGCAAGAGGCTAGCAAAGCACCGATGACGTTGGTGCGCCCTTTGGCGTGCCAGTCATGTTTGCCCACGCAACGTTTTCCGATAGGGGTGTAGCCGTGAGTGCGCGGCAACTCCTGTGCAAAACCACTTTCATCAATATAAACAATGGGTTTGTTATCAGTCTGATAGGCAGTTATCTTGTCCTGAAAGACGCGCCGTGCGTTTTCGTCCGCTTTTGGATGTGACAGTGTTTTTTTTTATAGCTGACACCGAGTCGCTTTAACGCATAGCCTATTGCACGCTGACTAACTCCCAATCGAGCGGCTCGCTCATATTGGTAGGCATCGGGGTGCGTTTTCACGTCTTCTTCCAAGGCGTTCATGTCTAGTTTGGTCGCAGGTTTTGTTCGTGTTCGTTTGGATTCCAAGCACTTGCCCCACCGCGTTATGCTTGCCACACCAACCCTAAAACGTACCGCCGCTTGTGCCTGTGTTAGCCCTTCTTGTTCTTTGA
>JFJP01020170.1_pt1 | contig 11366 bp, 6 predicted proteins | sample 431651 | NCBI WGS metagenome assembly JFJP01 (sample SAMN02602958, study PRJNA72255) | Microbial mat metagenome, whole genome shotgun sequencing project. | biome: fresh water; feature: sink hole; material: water; isolation source: purple microbial (photo- and chemosynthetic) mats found in... | reverse complement strand
ACGCCAGCTGAAGGGGTGCTTCGGGGAGAACTGCCTCTACCTGAACCTGCAGGACCAGGGCATGCCCGAGGACCAGCAACTCCTGCAGGCGACGGTCGACCTGTCCGAGCGGACGCAACTCCCCTTGGTCGCCTCCAACGACATCCACTACGGTCGCGCAGACGACGTGGACGCCTACCGCGTGCTGCGCTGCATCGCCGAAGGCTCCAAGCTCGCCGACTTCGACGACCCCCGGGTGCAGCAGCGCCACATCCGCACCCCCGAAGAGATGGAGCTGCTCTTCGCCCGCTGGCCCGAGGCTTGCGCCAACACGGTGCGCATCGCCGACCGTTGCAACGTGGTGATCGAGACCAACATCGGCAACAAGTACTGGCCCCAGTTCCCCATCCCCGAGGGGTTCGCCGACGCGGACGCCTACCTGGCCCACCTGGTGTGGGAGCGGGCGCCCCGCTTCTATCCCGACATGACGCCCGAGCAGAAGGAGCGGCTGGAGTACGAGCTGGCCATGATGAAGAAGATGACGGTGGCGGGCTACATGCTCATCGTGCAGGACTTCATCAACTGGGCCAAGGACAACGGGATTCCCGTGGGGCCGGGCCGCGGCTCGGCTGTGGGCTCTGCGGTCGCCTACGTCACCGGCATCACCGCGGTGGAGCCGATCCGGTTCGGCCTGCTGTTCGAGCGGTTCCTGAATCCCGAGCGCGTCTCGATGCCCGACATCGACACCGACTTCTCGGACAAGGACCGGGAGAAGGTGATCCATTACGTCACGGAGAAGTACGGCAAGGATTGCGTCTCCCAGATCGTCACCTATGGGCGCATGAAGGCGAAGGCCGTGCTCAAGGACGTGGGGCGCGCGCTCGGCGTGGACCACAACGAGATCAACTTCATCACCAAGAAGATTCCGGCCCTGGCCAAGGGGCTGCTGCGCGGCGAGAAGTCCAAGGCCGAGGACGAGTACGCCTCGGACATCGAGGAGGTGCGCCAGGCCTTCATGGAGGGAACCGAGCTCTACCGCAAGGTGTGGGAGTACGCCCTGCGCCTGGAGGGGTTGGCCCGTCAGCCCGGCATCCACGCGGCCGCGGTGATCATCGCGCCCCGCCCGCTGGTGGAGCTGGCGCCGCTCTACCGGACCCCCGGCGACGACGCGGTGGTGATCCAGTACGACAAGGCCTTCGCCGAGGAGGTGGGGTTCCTGAAGATGGACTTCCTGGGGCTGCGGAACCTCTCCGTGATCCAAGAAGCCCTGGCCATGATCGAGGAGCACCACCAGGTCACCATCGACATGGAGCAGATCGACCTCGCCGACGCGGCCACTTACAAACTGCTGGGACAGGGGCTGACAGTCGGCGTCTTCCAGTTCGAATCGGGCGGGATGCAGAACTACCTGCGCCAGCTGAAACCGAGCTGCATCGAGGACATGATCGCCATGAACGCCCTCTACCGGCCCGGGCCCATCGCGGAGATCCCCTCGTTCATCCGCCGCAAGCACGGCGACGAGCCGGCCGATTGCTACCACAAGGACCTGGAGACCGTGCTGGCCGAGACCTACGGGGTGATCGTCTACCAGGAACAGGTCATGAAGATGGCCCAGATCCTGGCGGGGTTCTCCCTGGGCGGTGCCGACCTGCTGCGCCGCGCGATGGCCAAGAAGAAGGGGCTGGAGAAACTCGAGCCCAAGTTCTTCGAGGGCATGGCCAGCCGAGGCTACCAGCGCTCCCTCGCCGACCGGCTGTGGGAAGTGCTGGGCCCCTTCTGCAACTACGCCTTCAACAAGTCCCACTCCGCCGCCTACGCGCTGGTGGGGTACCAGACCGCTTACCTGAAGGCCCACTACGGCGCCGAGTTCATGGCCGCCAACTTGTCCTCCGAAATGGACAAGACCGAGCGTCTGGTCGTGCTGTTGCAGGAGTGCCGCGCGCTCAACATCGGCATCCTCCCACCCGACGTCAACCGCAGCCAGGCCGCCTTCAGCGTGCTCGGCGGGCAGGTCAACTACGGCCTCGCGGGGATCCGCAATGTCGGCTACGGACTGGCCCTCGCGATCGTCGCGGAGCGCAAGGCCAACGGCCCCTTCAAGTCCCTCTTCGACCTGGCGCGTCGCATGGCCACCTGCAGCCTGCTCAACAAGAAGGCCCTGGAGTGTCTGGTCATGGCAGGTGGACTCGATGCCCTCGACGGCAACCGCGCACGGCAGCACTCCTCCATCGACCTGGCCCTGCAGGACGCCGCCATCCTGCAGCGCGAGAAGGAGAGCGGGCAGGGCAACCTCTTTGCCCTGGATGTCAGCGCGCCGGGCGAGACTGCCGAGCCCGAGCTGGAGCAGGTCCCCGCGTGGTCCGCCCAGGAGGTGCTGGCCAAGGAGAAGGAGGTGGTGGGGTTCTACCTCTCCTCCCATCCGCTGGAGAACCACCAGCTGGAGCTGCGTGGCCTGGTGAACTGTACCCTGTCGGAGGGCTCTCGGGCAGCCCTGCTGCAGCAGTTGGAGACTCAGGAGCCCAAAGACTGGAAGTCGCGCAATCGCGGGGGCAACAAGCTCTGGATCGGCGGGATGATCACGCAGTGCAAGTCAGCCACCAGCCAGAAGGACGGCCGCCCCTGGGCCAGCGGCGACATCGCAGACCAGCAGGGTTCCATCCCCTTCGTCTTCTTCAGCGACGCCTACGATGGCGCCCAAGACCACTTGACCGCCGACGAGGTGGTGCTCATGGAAGGTTCCATCGACTGGAACCGGGACCGCTCCTCCATCCAACTGATCGGCAGCCGGGTGATCCCCATCGGCCAGGCCTTGCGGCAGATGGCCCGCTACGTCCACCTCGACATCGACCTGCTGGGGGCGAGCTCCGACCTTCTGCACAGCATCGATGGGATCCTGCGGGACTGGGAACCCGAAGGGCAAGGGGGCGCCCAACTCGTCTTCCACGCCCTGGAGAGCAGCCACGAACACCGCCACTCCCTGATCGCCAAGAGCCGGCGCGTCGTCGCCGAGCGGGAGATGATCCGTCAGCTGGAGCAGGTGGTGGGGGTGGGCAAGGTCTGGGTCAGCAGAACACTTGGGTAGGGTTTAACGACCTCTTGGGTTGGCGACCTCCCCCCTACGCGTAGAGTTCCCCCCTCGTTGCCCTCCGCTTCCTGCTCCGGGCCCTGCGGGAACACCGTTGGTGTTCTGCCTTCAGCCATCCCTGGCCTCGGCTCCACGCCCTCTGCGTCCTGCTCGCGCAGGTCGCGCCGGTCGCTCAAGGCGGGGGGACTACCGGGTCCACAGCCACCAGTAGATTATCCCCGAATTACTCCTCGCGGTACTCGATGGCGCACTTGGGGGTGAACTGGAACCCCCCGCGACGGCGGCGCACGATCTGGAGTTCGGGCTGGTCTTCGGCCAGCTTGGCCATCAGGCGATTGAGGCGCCCCTCGAAGTTGGGGTTCGAGATGTCCAAGGTGATCTCGGGGTCGCGCTTGAACTCGCGGTTCTCGAACTCGGTCCGCCCCTCCATCATGTAGGCGCGGACGACCTTGCGGAAGATCTTCGCCGGCACATTGCGGATGAAGTGCTCGCCATTCACCGAGATGCTGTCGTCTTCCTTGTAATAGACGATCTCGCTCCGATGGGTCAAGCCTTCGACGAACTTCTCGTGCAAACCATCCAGCTTCTCCCGCATATCGGGATCCGAGCGGACCATCGATTCAACCAACCCCTCCAGGGGATTGCGCGGCCCCGAAGAGAGCGGGGCGTACTTCACCTCCACAATGTAGACCGGCGCTCCGTAGCAGCAACCGCGCACCAGGGAGCTCCCGTGCTCCTCGGCAGGCGGTTCGTCGTCCACCACCCAACACTCGTCGGTCGCCAGGAAAGGGTCGCGCAGGGGCAACCCGCGTTCGCGGCACCACTCGGAGAAGTCGAGGCGACGCCCCAGCCAGCGTCCCTGGAAATGCAACCCCTGTTCCCGCGACTCCAACTCCTCTGCGGGCAGCACCTGCTCGGGCCGCCGCACGTCGGCGATCACCCGCACCTCTTCGAACACGGGCATCCCGAAGACCTGCGGAAGCCCCTTGAGCCACGGCAAGATCCAGGCGCCGTAGTCCAGCGCCACGCCCGAACTGTTGTCCAGGGAGTAGACGAGTACGGCCCTGCGAACGCCGTCGATCTCCTCATCCGAAACCAGTTCGTGGGTAGCGTGCTGGTAGAACTCGGTGTGCAGGCTGGGGAAATGGCGAAGCAGGAAGCTGCGGCGGTCCGGGGCCGCAAACAGCCCCGCCATCAGGGGACGCAACAGCAGCAACCATGCTTGGGAGGAGAGGTGTCGGTAGGGATAGACTCCCTGGAAGAAGCTGTGGCAGAACTCGTCGCAGTCCAGCTCCTCGTCGCGGCAAAACCCCTCGAGGGCCCCCAGCACCCGCAGCAGATAGTTGAGCGGCAGGCGCTGCTGTTCGCCCCAGACCAGCTGGAACCGCTGCATCTCGCCCAAGCGGACGCCGTTGCGCTCCAGGGGGCCAGCAACTGGGCCATATAGAGGTGGCGCAACAGGTTGACGTGGACCTTGCCCTCCCGGTCCACATCGCTGCCAAAATAGGCCTGGATGGAGCCGCGGGATTGCAGGACCGGATTGACGGCATGGAACTCCATCGACAGGCCCCCTCTGGCTTGATGCCCGACTGTTCATGCCGCGCCGGGAGCCGGTTGCGACTCCATGACCAACAGGCGCGACCCCTCGCTGGCGATGCGATAAAAATACATCTAGATTCCATCCCCACACCGACCTTCCCGAACTCCGGGCAAAACACCATGCCGAGCTCAGCCCCGCGCGCCATCTTGCCCCTCCCCGAGGAGCTGGTCAACCAGATCGCCGCCGGCGAGGTGATCGAGCGCCCCGCCTCGGTCGTGAAGGAGCTGGTCGAGAACTCCCTGGACGCCGGGGCGACCCGTATCGAGGTCACTGTGGAGGGTGGTGGTCGGGAGCTGGTACAGGTGTGGGACGACGGCTCCGGCATTCCGCCTGCGGACCTCGAGCTCTGCTGGTTGCGCCACACCACCTCCAAGCTCCGCAACCTTGAGGAGCTCTATGGCCTGCCCACCAACGGCTTCCGCGGCGAGGCGCTGGCCTCCATCGCCTCGATCTCGCGCATGAGCGTGGAGTCGCGCACCGAGGAGGATCCAGTTGCCCACCGCATCTCCCTCGAGAGCGGGCGCCTGGTCTCCCGCACCGACGCCGCCCGCGAACGGGGCACCACCGTCCGGATCGAGGATCTCTTCCACAACACGCCCGTGCGGGCCCGTTTCCTGGGCTCCCAGCAGACCGAGACCGGGCGAATCTTGGACATCCTCCAGCGATTGGCCCTCGCCTCGCCGGAGGTCTCCTTCAAGCTGACCCAGCAGGGACGCGAACTGCTCAACCTGCGTCGGGGAGATCGCGCCACCCGAGTCCGCGAGATCCTGGGGACGGGAGTCGCCCGTTACCTGCAACCGGTGGAGCAGACCATCGAGGGGGTCCACCTCTCCGGCTACCTGGGGAGCCGCGAGACCGCGCGCCAACGGCGTCAACAGTACCTCTTCCTCGATCGGCGGCCGATCTGGAACGCCGCCATCCTGCGGGCCCTGACGCAGGGCTGCGCCCCCATGAATTGCGATGGCCACCCGGCGGCTGTCCTCTTCCTGGAGTTGCCCGCCGGGGAATTCGACATCAACGTCCACCCCGCCAAGCGCGAGGTGCGCTTCTCCGACGAGTCTCGGGTCTTCTCTGCCGTGGTCCGTGGGTTGCGCGCCAGCTTGGCGGAATTGCCCACGCCGCTCTCGCCCGAGGCGGGTCGCGCTCCTTCTGGAACCCGTTCGCCTTCATTCCCGCAGGCGATGACACCCTCCGCAGGGATTCCCTTCAGCGAAGGGATGGCCGGACGCACGAGTCAGGAGGGTTTTTCCACTTTCGAATGGACCCCCCGCTTCACCCCCGCGCCAGACACCGCCCAGCTCACCACCGATCTCTTCAGCGGCGGCGAAATCCACTTTCCCAGCTCGGAGCATCGCCCCATCGCAGGTCAGGGAACGTCGGGGGGGAGCCTTGCGCGGTCCACCGACCCTGAACCCGCCACGCCTCCCCTTCTGGTGGAGCGCCCTTTCCTCCAGGTGGGGCTGCAGTACGTCATCATCGAGTCCCGAGAGGGGCTGCTCGTGATCGATCAGGTCGCCGCCCGCGAACGCATCCTCTTCGAACAGGCCCGGCAGCGCCTGCACAACGGCAAGGTCCCTTCCCAGCAGCTGCTCTTTCCTGAGCTCGCTGAGTTGGGGCCGGAACCCAGCCTCTGGATCGAGGAGCATCGCGCTACTCTCGCGACCCTCGGCTTCATCCTGGAACCCTTCGGCAACCACTGCTGGCAGTTGCGCGGCACCCCGCCCGAGCTCGACCCCGAGCGGGCCCTGCAGGTGCTGCAACAGATCGCGGCAGAACTGGCGAGGGGCGCGACCGCCGAAGATCCTTCCGACGCCACTGCCCGCGTCTATGCGCGCCACGCCGCCCAAGTCACCCCGCGGGAGCTCACCAAGGAGGAACGCGATGTGTTGGTGGACGATCTCTTCGGGTCCGCCGACCCCTGGCACGCCCCGGATGGCCGAAAGGCGGTGATTCCCATCACCTTGGCGGAGCTGGCTCGGCGCTTTGCCAATCCCTGAAGGGTGGCGCGGTGAATTATTCGGCCCATGTATCGGCGATTATTTACCTTTCCGACATGCGTCTTCCCTTCGCTCGAGCCCTCACGTTCCTGCTCCTCGCCGTCGCGATCCTGATCGGGGCAGAGAGCGCTCCGCTGCGCCTGCTGGTGCTCCCCGCTCGCAGCCCAGCCGAAGGCGACCGCTCGGAGATCTCCCGTCTGCGTCTGCAGCAGACCCTCGCCCAGTTGCCCCGCATCGAACTCGTCCAGCATAGCCCCACCGACGTGCTGTTGGATCAGGCCTGGCAGCGCGCCGACCTGCAGGCGCTGGACACCTTGCTGCGTCCCGATGCTTTCCTCTCGCTCGAGATCCCCACGATGGTCGAGACCGGTGGACGCTCCTCCCCCCTCTTTTTCATGGGCGAGCAGCGCTTCAGCCAGACGGTGGAAATCAGCCTCTTCCGACGCGATACGCTCCTGCACCAGGGCACCCTGACAGCAGACACAGCCGTCGGGACCGGTTGGTGCGGCGTACTGCAGTGCCTCGCCCGCAAGGTCGATGCCGCAGAGACGACTCGACTGCACCAGCGGTTGCTGAACCGACTCCAAGAGGAGTTGCGCCTGCGGATGGAACTGGTCCTGAAATCCATCCCCACCGCGCCACCCGCCTCTGCCCAACGGGGGACCCCATGAATCTCGACGCCGTCGCCGCTGTCCTGGAAGAGGTGCTGAGCCTGGAAATTCCGCCCTCGGATCTCAAGGCCTTGGCCGAACTCTTCGAGACGGAGAGCTACGCTGAAGGGGACACGATCTTCGACGAGCACAGCCGCGGCGATCAACTCTACCTGATCCCCGACGGGCAAGTGGAGATTCTCCTCTCCTCCTACGAATCCGCCGACGTCTGGAAGGCCATCTGCACCATCGGTCCCCACGTGGTGCTGGGGGAGTTGAGCTTCATCGACCGCCGCCCCCGCAGTGCCCGGGCCATCTGCAGGACCGCAATGGAGATGCCCCTTTTGCATCGCGAGCGTTTCTTCGCCTTCGCGGAGGTGCGGCCCGATCTGGCGTGGCGCTTCACGATGGCCCTCGCCGCCGACTTGAGCCGCAAGTTGCGTTTCACGGACTTGGCGCTCAAGGACAAGATCGCCTGACATGATGCGCTCCCTGCGGTTGGCCCTCTGCGCCATCGGCGCCGTCGGCGCGACCGCGGTGGCACCTGTCGCGCCGCTTTCGGATACCCTCCCTGCGCCGAGTTCCGACCCCCTCTTCAAGTCAGGGTCCGACTCCCTCCTGCCCTGGCTTGCCCACCAGACCCTCGAACTCCACCAGGAGTTGAAGGGGTTGGAGGGTTTCCCGGTACACCATACCGCCGTGCGCCTGCACGACTCGCTCTCGATCTTGATCTCCAGCGAGCGGGGTGCCCTGCTCAAGGAGCAGATCCACCGAGGACGCGCGCTGGAGGTCGATGTGCGCCTGGGCGACTCCCTGCTGGACTCCTCCCACCCCTCCCTCGACGGCGGTGAGCTGCCCCCCGCTGCAATGCAGGTGGAACTTCCCCTGGAGATCGACTCCACGGTGTTCCGACGGCTTCTGCGGCAGACGGCCGAGTGGAGCTATCGCTCGGCTCGCGAGCATTTCACAGCCTTGCAAGCCAGCCAAGGAACCCGTACCGAGGAGCAACGCGGCCAAGACTTTGCACCGGCGCGACTGCTCTCCGCCGACAGCACCGGAAGCGCGCCGACCCGTCCCGACACCCTCCAACTCCGACGCTGGCGCCAGCAGGTGCAGCAACTCAGTGCCCGCCTGCGCGAGAACCGGCTGATCCACGGCTCGCAGGTGTTCCTGGAGATCCAACGCACCCGCCTGCGCTTCGCCTCCTCGACGGGGGCAGCCAACGCATGGGATCAGCAGTTGGTGCACCTCGGGGTGTGGCTCCATACCCGCACCTCCGAGGGGATGGATCTGGAGCAGTACCGCTCATGGAGCCTCGGTGCCTTGACCGACTCGCTGCCCGAGCCTGAGCTCAGCGCAGCCGTCGACAGTCTGGCCGACCTCCTCGCCCAATTGCGCGATGCTCCGCAAGCGCAGCCCTATGCCGGGCCCGTCCTGCTTGAGGGTCCAGCCGCTGCCGTCTTCATCCACGAGATCCTGGGCCACCGGGTGGAGTCCCACCGCCTGCGGCAGCAGGAGGATGGCCAGACCTTGTTGGCTCGGCGCGGACAGCGCGTGACGAACAGCGCGATCTCCATCCTGGACGATCCGACGCGCACGCACTGGGGCACAACCCGCCTGGATGGCTACTACCCCTTCGACGATCAAGGGGTCCCCTCCCAACCTGTTACTCTGCTGGATCACGGGATCCTCCAGGGGTTCCTCAACTCCCGCTCCACCGCAGACCTTCGCGACTCCTCCAACGGTCACGGTCGCGGGCAGCTGGGCAGCGGGACCGTTTCTCGCATGGGCAACACACTCCTGATCGCCCACCAGCCGCTCCCCATGGACAGCCTGCGCGCGCGTCTGCTTGCCGAGGTGCGTCGCCTCGGGTTGCCCTATGGCATCCGGGTACGCGACCTCTCCGGCGGGTTCACCCACACGGGACGCTCCCTGCCGCAGAGCTTCAAGCTCACCCCCTATGCCGCATGGCGCGTCTATCCCGATGGCCGACCGGACGAGCTGATCCGCGGACTCGACGCCTCGGGGACACCACTGGTCAGCTTCAGCCAGATCCTGGCGGCCGGGGACCACCCGGAAGTCTTCAACGGCTACTGCGGGGCGGAGTCGGGCTGGGTCCCGGTCGCGAGCGTCTCGCCAAGCCTGCTCCTGGGCATGCTGGAGTTCGAGATCCAACAGGGTTCGAGCAACCGTCCTCCCTTGCTGGAGGCTCCGCGATGAGAGGGGCGCTCCTGTTGACACTCTGCCTGGCGACAATTGCTCCGGCAGTTTCTGCGGCGGGAAGCTCCGCTCCCGCCTTGCTCCAGGCCATGGCGCACGAAGTGATGCGCGCCGCCGACTCCCTCCGTCTGGAGAATCAAGACGAGGAGGTGCTGCTGGTCTCCGCACTTTACCGCCTGGACCGCACCTGGGCCGCCGATGCCTCCCAGGGGCTCCTGGAGCAGGCAGGTCGCGATCTGGATGCCCAACTGGAACTCGAGATCCTCGTGGGCGATTCGGCCCTGGACCAGACGCGCTTCCGCGGCGGCTCCTACCCCGGCGGGGCCCTGCCCTGGAGCCTGCCCCAGGATGGCGATACCCTGCTGGTGCGGCGCGCCATCTGGGCTGCCGCCGATGCCGGCTTCAAGAACGCCATCGAGAAGCTGGCGGCCAAGCGCGCTTGGCTGGCGGAACACCCCGGCGCGGAAAAGAGGCTCTCCCGTCGGGACCTGCAGATCGCCGGATCCCCCGCCGCTTGCCAAACCTACACAGCCGACGAGCCTCTCTCAGAGTCCCCCCTCGACACCGCGAAAATATTGGAACGCTTACGAACCAATAGTGCTCTGACGCGCGGCAGTTCCTGGCTGAACGAAGCTCGCGTGGCGGTTCGCCTCTGGCAGACCGACTGGTATTACGCCGACTCCTTCGGCCGTTGCGCCCTTTTGCACGGCAGCGAACACACCTGGCTCGCGGCCCTGGCCACCCAAGCACCCTCGGACGGAAACCCCCTCTGGGACTACGTGCGGATCACCTCTCGCGCAGCATCCGACTGGAAACTCGCCGAGGTCGACTCCCTGCTGAAAGATCGCATCGCGCGCCTCGAGGCCGTGCGCCAACTCCCGCCTGCATCTCCCTACCGAGGCCCGGTGCTGCTCAAGGAGCAGGCCGCGGGGGCCTTCCTCTGGTCCGTCTTGGGTGAACCGATCACCTTGCTGGAGGAGGAGATGGCCCTCGACGCCTCCGAAGAGCCCTTCCTGCCCACCCTGCTCGGACGACGCCTTTTCCCGCCCGGCTACCGCATCTTCGACAACCCCACCATCCGAACCTTTAACAAACAGGCGTTGCAGGGTTACCTGCGCTGGGACCATCAGGGCCGAGCCGCCAAGCCCTTCTCCTTGGTCGAAGACGGAATGCTGCTCCACCTGCCCGAAGGGCGTGCAGCACTTCCGGGCGGGGCTGGAGGCGGACACTGGCGCTTCGGGACCCCCTTCCCCTCGGTGATGGTGCTCGAGGGACCTCGACCGATCTCCTCTGCAGCGATGGATGCCGAAGCCCGACGCCTTGCCACTTCCGAAGGCGAGGAGGCCGCCATTGCCATCCTGCGGTTCGAGGACAGGGATGCGCTCGATCTGCTCCGCAGCCCCTTGACCCAGGCCCTGCGCCGTAGCCGCCCCTCCACGGAACCCGGCATCTTCCTGCTGCCCCAACCTCTCGCCATCGATGCCCTCGTCTCTGGCAGCACCGCGAAGCGTCCCCTCCGCAGCCTGGAGTTCCCCGCCTTCGACAGCCGTTCGCTCCGCTTCCTGGTGGCCGTCGGTGATCGACCGCACCTCTGGGAGCCCTACTCGGTCGCCTCACTGTTGACTCCCGATCTATTGATCGGTTTGGCGGACCTGCGCCCCGCACGCGCGCCTCTCTCAGGCCCCGCGCTGCTTTCGATCGAGCCCTGAGCAGCTGCGTTCGCCCCGACTCGCTTCAGCACTACTCGCAATTCCGCTCGTAATTCCGCTCGCAACTCCAACTTGCGCCCTAAAAAAACGAGGCCCCACCCTCCGAAGAGGGCAGGGCCGCGCCAC
>JFJP01040369.1_pt1 | contig 11367 bp, 10 predicted proteins | sample 431651 | NCBI WGS metagenome assembly JFJP01 (sample SAMN02602958, study PRJNA72255) | Microbial mat metagenome, whole genome shotgun sequencing project. | biome: fresh water; feature: sink hole; material: water; isolation source: purple microbial (photo- and chemosynthetic) mats found in... | reverse complement strand
AGTTTCAAGTTTCAAGTTTCAAGTTCCAGGTTTCGGCTCCAACTTGAAACTTGGAGCTTGAAACCTGAAAGCTTTTTTTATGCGCTTTTCAGAATCACCATCGTGGCGCCGTAGCCATATTCTTTAAAGCTGGCATCCTGAAAATAGTACTTCTTGTATTTGGTGGTGAGCTCCTTGCGGAGTTCCTGTTTCAGTGTTCCATTGCCAATTCCGTGGATGAAAACAATTTTCCGGGTGCCGTTTCCAATGGCTGTTTCCAACTCGTTGCGGAAACGTCCCATCTGAACTTCTAGCATTTCGTGATTGGATAGTCCGCCAGTATCTTCAAGCAATTCGTGAATATGCAGGTCAATCTCAACCAAATCAGGAGAAACCGATCGTTTAACCACCACTTTGGGCTCATCCTTACCAAGAACAATTTTAGTCAGCTCTGGTTCTGTAAGTTTGGCCATTTCTGCTTCCATATTCGGATCGAGCAACGAATAAATGATTGCATTTTGGGTAAAATACTTTGTTTTTTCATAACTGCCCAGGCGATAGAACTTCGTCGGATTAGGCCGCAGGCTTTTTATCACCGGCATTTCCAGTTTTGTCGATTCTTCCCTGAAAAACAACAATTGAAACTGAAATTCAGGAAGTTCGGCCAGATCGAAACGACTGAAACTTTCGAGATACCTTTTGCTGTTGGGGTTCATCTTTCCCGATTCAATGCTTTTGTATAGCTTGTCTTTCAGGTGACTGTAATTGTATAGCAAAAAATTGTTGCTGTCGTTGATCAGGTAAACTTTGAGCTCTCCTTCCACCGGATTTGCTTCGTCCTGAGGAACAAATACAAGAAAGCAGGCAGGAGAATCCTTCCCGGCCACAAACCGGGGTTCAGCTTTTGGAAGTTCCTTTTTTACCGGAACTTCTTCAATCTTTGCCGATGCCCGAAGTGCTGCCGACCGTTTTTCCGGATTCATCGAAGCCGATTCGTCGATCACTACCAATTGGCTGACCTGAGTCGGCACTTCAAACCCATCGGTATCTTCAACACTCACCATGGTTTTGTTGATGATTGATTTCACCACGCCGCCACCTACCGCATTTAAGAACCGAACTTTATCTCCTGGTTTAATCATTTCAAAATATTTTGCACAAAACTACTATAAAAGTCCGAAGTCGGAAGTCGGAAGCCGGAAGATTCAATACTCAAGATTCAAGTTTCAAAACAAGGTTTGTGAAATTCTCAATTTAGTCTACTCCGAAAACTATTTTTTTGCTACCCAAACACCTAAACACAAAATCACGTCAAAATAAATTCATTGAATTTCAGTCTTTTGTGCATTTTGGAGTCTTGGAGATTTGGTGGCATATTGTTTTTTTTGGCTTTTCAGAGCGGATGCAGGGATGAACTCATTTTGTCTGAACCTATTGATTCTGTATTTTTGCAACCAATTCATGGAAAATACAAACGAACTACTCAGAAAAGTCACCGGCATATCGATCAGCGATTATTCATACAATCTTCCGGATGCCAAAATTGCCAAATATCCTTTGGCTGAGCGCGATCAGTCGAAATTACTGGTTTGGAAACATGGACAGATACAGGATGCCCGGTTTCAAAATCTGGCTGATTTTCTGCCATCCAATAGTTTGCTGATTTTCAACAATACCAAAGTCATTCGCGCCCGGCTTCATTTTCAGAAAGAAACCGGAGCCAGAATCGAAATATTTTGTCTCGATCCGCATGACCCGGCCGATTATCAGATTGCTTTTCAGACTACCAAGTCGTGTGTCTGGAAATGTATGATCGGCAATCAGAAGAAATGGAAAGGTGAAAAATTACGCAAAATTCTTCGGATTGATGGCTTTGATACAGAACTGATAGCGGAACAAACTAATCTGGGAAAAGATAAAAGTCTGGTGAAGTTTAGCTGGAATAATCCTGATTTTGAGTTTTCCCGAATCATTGAACATGCCGGTTCATTGCCGATTCCTCCATATTTGAACCGAGAAACTGAACAAAGCGACCTTGAGCGATATCAGACGGTATATTCAAAAATTAAAGGTTCGGTTGCAGCGCCCACAGCCGGATTGCATTTTACGGAAAAGGTCATTAGTCAGTTGGAAAAAGATGGACATGAGATGGCTGAATTGACACTTCATGTGGGTGCCGGAACTTTTCTTCAGGTGAAAAGCGAAACGATCTCGGGTCACGAAATGCACTCCGAACATTTATACATCAGCCGCGATTTCCTGAATAAATTAATGATTCATTCCGGTAAAATGATTGCCGTTGGAACAACTTCGGTGAGAACCCTGGAAAGCCTTTATTGGCTGGGAGTTCAGGCACACAAAAATCCCGACATGACTATTGAAGGTTTGAAAGTTTCGCAGTGGGAAGCCTATCAGGGAAATGAAAATCTACCATCAGCCGATGCTGCATTGCATTCACTTCTCAATTTACTAGATCGCTTTCAAACCGATTATTTATCGGCATCGACACAAATCATCATAGCTCCCGGTTACCAATTTCGGATTGTTGATGGATTGATTACCAACTTTCATCAGCCACAAAGTACGCTTTTACTGTTGATTTCTGCTTATTTAGGTGAAGAATGGCGTGTGATATATGATTATGCACTTGCCAACAATTACCGCTTTCTGAGTTATGGCGACAGTAATTTGTATTTGAAAGAATAAAAAAAGCCTGATGGATATGATTCCAACAGGCTTTTTCAATATGAAGCGTTTGATTTTAAATTCCCATTGCGGTAATTGCGAGATAAACCAACCCCGCAATAATCATACTTACAGGTATGGTCAAAACCCATGCGATTAGCAAATTATTGGCGACACCCCAACGTACGGCCGAGAGTCTTTTAGTCATTCCAACACCCATAATCGCTCCGGAAATAGTGTGAGTTGTACTTACAGGAATACCTAAGCCCTGTGAAACAGCAAATAAAGTAACGGCACCTGCAGTTTCGGCAGCAACACCTTCAACAGGAGTTACTTTAGTGATTTTGGTTCCCATTGTTTTTACGATTCTCCAGCCACCCATCATTGTTCCTACAGAAATAGCAGTATAGCATGATATTGGAATCCAGGCGGGTACATGCAAGTGGTGCTTCCCTAAAGCATCAACGGTGTCTCTAACATGCACCCAATCAGGAATTGCAAGACCAACAGAATTCAGATGAGCAATGTAAACCATCATCGCCGCACTTATAATTCCCACAACTTTTTGAGAATCACTACCTCCGTGGCCTAAGCTGAATGCTCCTGAAGAAACAAGCTGCAAACCTCTAAACCATTTGTTAGCATGATGAGGATTCACTTTGCGACACGTCCAAAGGATAATAAGCGTAATTAAATAAGAAATAACCATCCCGATAACAGGCGCAAGAAAAATAAATCCGATGGTTTTTAGGATGACAGCCTGATTGATAACAGAAAAGCTTCCAGTATGTGCGACAGCTGCACCTGCAAAACCTCCAATTAAGGTATGAGATGAAGAAGATGGAATTCCATAATACCAGGTTAATAAATTCCAGATAATCGCAGCAACAATTCCTGCAAGGATCACCTGAAGACTGATCACACTTCCATCAACTGTTTTGGCAACTGTATTAGCCACTTTCAGATCGAAGATCCAATATGCCATAAAGTTAAAAAATGCAGCCCAAAGTACAGCGGGAAGCGGGGCTAGTACTTTTGTAGAAACAACAGTGGCAATGGAATTGGCGGCATCATGAAATCCGTTAATCAGATCGAACACAAATGCCAGAACGATAATAACAATCAATATTGTAAACATAGCCTGAAATAAAGCGTTTATAAACTAAAAACTGATCCTGAATCAGGCATATTTTACCAAAATGGTTTTCACTACATCCGAAACATCTTCCATTTTGTTGGCTATTTTCTCGATATTCAGAAGAATTTCTTTTTGTTTGATCAACTCAATCGGATCTTTTTCATTTTCAAAAAGGCTTGAGATGGCCATATGATAATATTCATCGATCCGGCTTTCGAGTTTGTTCAGCTCTTTGCAGGTTTTTAAAACTTTTTGCGAGGTCTTAAAATCTTCCAACCCACTAACCGCAACTTTTATCAGCAGACATCCTTCCGAAATCAGTGCGACCATTTCTTTCATAAAGGTACTGAATACGGTGCAGCGGTAAATTTCAATCTTTGTCGACAAACCGTAAATCAAATCCACCACATCATCAATGGTTGAGGTCAGTTCGTTGATATCTTCCCGGTCAAATGGTGTAATAAACGACTTGTTTAATACATCAAAAATCTGATTGGTAAATTCATCACCTTTCTTTTCGATAGCTTTTATGGCTAATCCAATTGCTCTGCGTTCTTCCAATTCCGAAGAATTGATCAGTTTTTCGAGAGCAGCTGAGGCTTCAATGGTATTCTCAGCAGCCTGATTAAACATCACGAAAAACTTCTTTTCTTTGGGGATAAAATACTTTAGTAAACCTTCAAAATTCATAGTAGTTGTTTTTTTGAGAATTTGTTTCTGAAATTCGGCGACAAAGATGCGAATAAGAATTATTCCTAAAGTACGATCTTATATTAAAATGTAACACTGAATATATTTTTTTAATCATTTTGCAATATTTTTGTCGTATGAAGTTGAGACGTTTCAAAAGCACTATCTTACGAGCTAATGAGTCGTTGTTGATCTGATGACATATATCAATTAATTAAATCATTACCTTCTGAGCAGAATTCTTACTTTTGCCAACAACAAAGCGATCGTGAAAACGTTATTGCTCTTGATTAATATGATTTAGGTTATTCACTTAAATTTAATGATTGTGTTTTTTCTCGGACTATTATCTACACCATTGCCCTATCTGCTGCTTGCCGCATTTTATTTTTTCGGCTTTGCTATGGGTATGTTTAATAATAGTACAGGCGAAGAAACTGTTGAAACTGTTGCAGCGGTTACCATTCCGGTTGAAGCAAAACAAAAAGAATCCGATAATTCTACTTTTTATTATCAAATAAATACCGATCAAATTCACCTTCAGGCCGATGTCCTGAATTCGAAAGATAATACTTTCCCATTCTTTCCTGATACCGGAACCATTATTTATAGCCTTGCGAATGTTAAGGTTCATGAATTTTTGTTCTCCGACTTCCAATTTTCCCGTCCTCCGCCAGTATCCTGCTAATCCGTAAAGTTTGCACGTGCTTCATTGTCGAGTTTACAGCAAATCGTTGACTTTCAAAAAGTCGGTGTTGTAAATTGATTGTGAGTGATTATTTTTTGATTAGCATTATCAATAAAGATTTGTGTATGATTGGGGTAATAGGAATTAGCTATAAAACAGCACCACTGGAGATTCGTGAATGTTTCTCGTTTTCAAAAGCTGACATTGTTCCATTTTCAGAACTACTTCAGCAGGAAACTGAAATTGCTGATTTGGTCTTATTATCGACTTGTAACCGGACGGAAATTTATTTCTCGCAGGATAAACATGATAATCAGTCGGCTTTTGAACTGGTTTACGAGGTGATCAAGAAATTTAAAGGGGTTACCGATCATTGTTGGCATTACTTTTATCATCGTTCAAATGCCGGTGCAGTGCGCCATTTATTCGAAGTCAGTTCGGGTTTGGATTCCCAGATTATTGGCGAAGATCAGATTATTGGACAAGTAAAAGAAGCATACATTACCTGTACTGAATTGGCACTCACCGATGCAGTTCTTATGCGACTTTTCCAGAAATCGTTTGAAGCAGGGAAACGGGTTCGTACCGAAACTGGAATTAAACTTGGCATAACTTCGGTAAGCAGCGCTGCTGTTGAGATGTGTGCCTGTATTCTCAACGGATTAAGCGACAAATCGGTACTCGTTATTGGTGCGGGTGAAACCGGAAGCCTTACCCTACAAAACATCCATAAAAAAGGAGTGAAACAAATAGCAGTTTCTAACCGGACTTTTGAAACTGCAGAAAAAACTGCACTCAAATACAGTGGAACAGCCATACCGTTCGATAACTTTGGGAAATACTTGCATGGCTTTGATATTGTAATGGTTGCGACATCGGCAACAAAACCAATCATTACGGCAGAAATGGTTAAGCAAAACCAATTGACCCGCCCTAATCACAAACAGGTGTATGTGGATTTATCGGTTCCCCGAAATATTGAAAATGCAGTAGCAGAACTCGACAATGTTGAAGTTCTTGGTGTAGACGACCTTCAGGAAATTGTGAAACAGACCACTGAAAAAAAGAAAGAAAGCGCCGCAAAAGCGATGCTGATTTTGGACGAAGTAGTCGCCGATTTTAATGAATGGCTGGCCAGCCGCTCACTTCGTCCGGCAATAAATACAATAACTACTAATATTCAGACGATTAATCAGGAGGAACTTTCGACATACCGAAAAGTGAATACTCCGGAAATGCAGGAAATTGTGGATGATTACGCAAAACATCTCACGCAGCGTTACACACGTTTGCTCATTAAAAACCTGAAAGATTTAACGGATAATGGAAAAAATATCGATTCGTTAAAAATCATCAATGATTTATTTAAATTCGACTAAAATTTTTTTGCGTCAAACCCACTTGGTTTGTCTTTGATCGGACTCAATGAAAAGAACAATACGTATAGGTACCCGTGGCAGCCAACTTGCACTTTATCAGGCAGAAAAAGTAAAAGCCACGCTTCAGCAAATTTTTCCCGACCTTCAGGTTGAATTGGAAATCATTAAAACAAAAGGGGATAAAATTCTCGATGTTGCGCTCTCAAAAATCGGCGACAAGGGATTATTTACCAAAGAAATTGAAAATGCATTGGTCGATGGTACCGTAGATTTGGCTGTTCACAGCCTGAAAGACCTGCCTACCATGCTTCCGGAGGGCCTAAAATTAGGCGCTGTTCTCGAACGTGGCGAATTTCGTGATGCATTGGTGAGTGTAACCGGTAAAACACTTGCTAACATGAAGGCTGGCGATGTGATTGCAACTTCCAGTTTGCGCAGGATTGCCGGTCTACTCAAAATAAACAATCAGATTATCATTAAAGATATTCGTGGAAACGTGAATTCACGTCTGCAGAAAATGGAAAATGGTTATTGCGATGCCATGATCATGGCTGCAGCCGGACTCCAGCGATTGGGTCTCGAAAAATACATCACCGAAATTATCGATCCGGAAGTGATACTTCCTGCTGTGAGTCAGGGTGCCATTGCCATCGAAACCCGTATCGGCGATACCGAAATCGAAGCACTGATGGCAAAGCTAAATCACACCGAAACCTGGGAAGCCATTACAGCCGAAAGAGCTTTTCTGGCCGAACTTCAGGGCGGTTGTCAGGTTCCACTGGGGTGTTTTACTGAAATCGAAAAGGACAAATTAACCTTGCATGGCTTTGTCGCTTCTGTTGATGGGAAACAATACATCCGGGAAACCATTTCAGGAGAACTGAAAGATGGCGCAAAGCTGGGTATCGATTTGGCAAAAAAAATGGAAGAAAAGGGCGCTACCGAAATTTTGAATAAAATTAAATCAGGAAACCACCTCAGCAACTAAAAGGTATGGGCAAACTTCTCGAAAACAAGATATTTATATCTACCCGGCCTGTTGGTCAGTCGGCTGAGCTCGAAAATCTGTTGGCGGAAGAATCGGCTTCGCTGGTTTTAATGCCGACCATCGAAATCAAACCTATACCGCTCGACGAGTTTGCAATATTACAACTCAAAAACCTCGAATCGTTTAACTGGATTGTTTTTACAAGTCCGAATGGTTTAAAATACTTTTTTGCTGCAATTTTTGAAATTCAAAACCACTATGGACTTCCTGAACATTTAAAAATTGCAGTTGTCGGAAAAAAGACAGCTGCTCAATTGGAATGCTATGGCACTTCGGCTGCTTTTATCAATTTGGGGAATACTGCCGAAGATTTTGTTGCCGACTTTTTTCACCGGGTAAATCTTGGAGAACGTGTGCTTTTCCCGATTGGCAACTTAGCCCGCACCGTGATTGAAGATAAAATTTCGAAGAAAGCAGTTTGCACCCGGATTCTATTTTACGAAACTGTGTTGCCCGAAACCTTTGACGGTGATGCACTTCAACTCATTTTGGATGATAAATACTCCATGATTGTGCTTACAAGTCCATCATCATTTACCAACCTGTTACAGTTTATTTCAGGGAATATAGATACAACTAAATTAAGATTAGTTTGCATCGGACAAACTACCTCGTCGGAAGTGATCCGACATGGAATAGAACCTCTTATTACGGCCGTATCTGCTAATTCGCAGGGAATTTTCTCGGCTATACTCAATTATTTTCAGAAAAAATAACACTAAATATTTTAATTATGTCTTTCCCAATCACACGACTCAGGAGATTAAGACACACCCCTGTTTTACGTAATTTAGTTAGAGAAACCATTTTAACCCGCGACGATCTGGTTATGCCATTATTCGTTTGTCCGGGAACCGGAGTCAATAACCCGATTTCGTCGATGCCGGGCAATTCCCAGTTGTCGGTCGATTTGTTGGTTGAAGAATGTCGCCGTCTATACGGGATTGGAGTTCAAGCTGTGCTGCTTTTCGGTATACCTGAACACAAAGATGAACATGGGCTCGTAGCTTGCGAACACAATGGAATTGTACAACAGGCGACACGTGCCCTAAAGAAAGCAATCCCCGATTTGTATGTGATTGCCGACATCTGCAACTGCGAATATACTACACACGGACATTGTGGAACCATTGTTAACGGCGATGTGGACAACGACCTTACACTAATAACACTAGCGAAACAATCGGTTTCACTGGCAGAGGAAGGCATCGACATGGTTGCACCAAGCGACATGATGGACGGACGTGTTGGCGCTATCCGCCGGGCGCTCGACGACAATGGCTTTTACAATCTGCCGATCATGGCCTATTCAGCCAAATATGCCTCCGGATTTTACGGACCATTCCGCGAAGCTGCCGAGAGTGCACCCAAATTCGGAAACCGTGCTACCTACCAGATGGATCCGGCCAATGGGAACGAAGCCTTGCGCGAAGTAGCCCTTGATATTGAAGAAGGTGCCGACATTGTGATGGTAAAACCGGCTTTAAGCTATTTGGATATTATTCAGCGGGTAAAAACCAACTTTAATATCCCGATTGCTGCATACAATGTGAGTGGCGAATATTCCATGGTAAAAGCTGCTGCAGCCAATGGTTGGATTGATGAAAAGAGATTGGTTCGCGAAATCCTGACTTCGATCAAACGCGCCGGTTCCGACATCATTTTATCGTATCATACACAGGATATTGTGAAGGAACTATAAAGTTCCAAGTTTCAGGTTTCAAGTTCCAAGTTGATATTACGCAGACGTCACTTTCAATATACAGGACCTCGCAACTCGTATCCCGTAACTCGTAAAAAAATATATCATGAAAAACTACATCCAAAGCATAGCTGCTTTTCAGGAAGCACAAAAACATATTCCGGGCGGAGTAAATTCTCCGGTTCGTTCGTTTAAAAGCGTCGATGGTGATCCATTATTTATTGCCAGCGCCAAAGGAGCCAAAGTTTTTGATATCGATGGTCACGAATACATTGATTATGTGGGGTCGTGGGGTCCGATGATTTTGGGCCATGCTCATCCTGACGTTATCATGGCCATTCAGAAAACTGCTGCCAAAGGAACTAGTTTGGGCGCACCAACCCTGTTCGAAACGGAAATGGCTCTTCAAATTAAAAAGATGGTTCCTTCCGTTGAGAGTATCCGAATGGTTAACTCCGGAACCGAAGCCACCATGAGTGCCTTGCGCCTTGCCCGTGGATATACAGGCCGCGAATTGGTCATCAAATTTGAAGGCTGCTACCACGGTCATAACGATAGTTTTCTGATTAAAGCCGGATCGGGAGCATTGACTTTAGGAACTCCTAATTCACCGGGTGTAACCGCTGGAACAGCAAAAGATACACTGACTGCCGGTTACAACGACTTGGAATCGGTGAAAGAGTTGTTTGTTCGTTATCCTGAACAGATTGCAGCATTGATTTTGGAACCGGTTACCGGAAATATGGGAGTAGTTATTCCAACTCCTGAATTTATGCAGAGTATCAGGGATCTTTGCACTCAGTATGGAACAGTGTTGATTTTCGATGAGGTGATGACTGGTTTCCGTTTATCGAAAGGTGGAGCCCAGCAAATTTTGGGAATCACTCCTGATTTGACTTGTTTTGGAAAAATTATTGGCGGCGGATTGCCTGTTGGCGCTTATGGCGGAAAACAGGAAATCATGGATAAACTTGCCCCGAAAGGACCGGTTTATCAGGCTGGTACGCTCTCCGGAAATCCATTGGCCATGTCTGCCGGACTCACCACATTGAAAATCTTGGATGAAACCGATGGTTTCTATGAAATGCTCGAAGATAAATCAGCCCGTTTAGGCGAAGGAATCAAAAAGTGTTTGGCCGATCTGAATTTCCCCGGAGTTGTGAATCGCGTTGGTTCAATGTTTACCCTCTTCTTTACTGAGGAAGCGAAAGTGAATTCGTATGCCGATGCCTGCCGATGCAACACTGCAACCTACGCTAAATTCTTTAAAATGTCTCTGGAAAGTGGCATTTACCTGGCGCCATCACAATTCGAAGCAGGTTTTATGTCGGCTGCACATACCACAAAAAAAATTGACCGCACGATTGAAGCAACTTATGAAGCGTTGAAAGCTTTGAAAGGTTAAAAGTGATCAGTGTTCAGTCGCAGCCTGTAATAGAAGCTACTGGAATTCAAATTGCTTTTTTAATCTTGACGATTGATGAAAGTTATTATTCAAAAAAAAAATCTCAAAATACATTGACTACAAATTCGATATTACTTAAAACACTCAAAGGAGAGAAAACTGAACGACCACCGGTTTGGTTTATGCGTCAGGCAGGACGAGTGTTGCCTTCGTACATGAAGATCAAAGAAGATTACACGTTTTGGCAAATGATGCAAAACCCCGAAATTGCTGCAAAAGTGACTCTATTGCCAATCGGCGATTTGGGAGTCGATGCCGGAATTTTGTTCTCCGATATTTTGGTCATTCCTCATGCACTGGGCATGGGACTCGAATTCAACGATAGTGGTCCGGTTTTCGATCAGCCATTGGCGTTTCGCGATAATCCTTTAGTTGGCCTTCAGGCAGATCCTTCGAAACTGAATTACATTTATTCGGTCATCGACCAGATCATTCGCACAAAAGATGAGGAGACTCCGCTGATTGGCTTTTGCGGCGCACCTTTGACGGTTTTGCTGTTTATGCTTCAGGGACTTGGCCGTAAAGGAGATTTTCCAGATGCCATTAAATTTATCTATCAAAATAAGGAAACGACAAAGAAATTGATCGATGTC
>JFJP01052279.1_pt1 | contig 11368 bp, 14 predicted proteins | sample 431651 | NCBI WGS metagenome assembly JFJP01 (sample SAMN02602958, study PRJNA72255) | Microbial mat metagenome, whole genome shotgun sequencing project. | biome: fresh water; feature: sink hole; material: water; isolation source: purple microbial (photo- and chemosynthetic) mats found in... | reverse complement strand
ATACGGAGAGAGAGGGATTCGAACCCTCGGTACAAATAATCGTACAACGGATTAGCAATCTGTCGCTTTCGGCCACTCAGCCATCTCTCCTAATTTAGGAACCCAGTGTAAGGGTAACATATGAACACTGTAAAGTCTATCATGAACGAAGTAAGCATAAATAAATATTTAAGGTATTTTTTATTGAAGAATATTTTTTTTTGTTTTATGTAAATAGATTTTGAAAATGAATCGTATTATAAATAAGTAGTATGTTTCAGCCTAGATAATCTAGGCTGAAACATACTACTTATTTATATAATTCCTTTCCTAAGCGTAAAGCTAAAATACCAGTTATGAAAGCACTTACAAGAGCTACAATAATTTGGCTATCAGAAATTAGTGTCATATGTTTTTTTCCTTTTCAATTAATTGTTGCATAATAATGCAATTTGACTACATCATTTTGTTCCAACTTATGGACTAAGCCAAGTTTAAGGTGTACTGGTGTACCACTTGTGTATCATTGTACGCTTCTTCTCGAAAGAAGGCTAGTATTTTTCAAAAATATGATTTTGTTTATGAGTTATGTTTTATTAGGAAAGTGAGTTCTTATTTTATTCTGTTAAGTTGCAAACTATATGTTCTTCTCGTTTTAGAATTTCATAAATATTTGAGAGTTAAATTTATTATGAATTTAGAAGTAGTTGCACAATTAACTGTGTTGGCTCTTATAGTTTTATCAGGACCATTAGTAATCACTTTATTAGCAGTAAAAAAAGGAAATTTATAATTTTTATAAACACATCTATTTCATTTTTTTTTTATAAAATTAAAATAGGCTGTAATGCATATGAGTTAATTGATATAGTATAATATATACATATATAAAAATATCGTATATATGATACTGAAGTAAGTATAACAATTATGTAAAAATACTTTTGAAATATCACTAATTTAATAAATATAAATTTATTAAATTAGTGATATTTAGAGATATTATTAATGTGCAGCGCTAATATAGCGCTGCACATTAAGTCATTTCCGTTGTTATACGTATCTTTGTATATCAAAATTTTAATAGAAATATTAAAGTAAATTGGTTATAAATATAGTGTTTTTTTTTGGTGTAAAATAAGACTAAGTAAGTATATGAAAATTTTAGGAGGATATTTTGGTCCAGCGCATATTGGAACACTTCGCGTTGCAAGTTCTTTTAAAAATGTTCATGCTATTATGCATGCTCCTTTGGGAGATGATTATTTTAATGTTATGCGTTCTATGTTAGAGAGGGAAAGAGATTTTACACCGGTTACAGCTAGTATTGTTGACCGCCATGTATTAGCACGTGGATCTCAAGAAAAAGTAGTAGAAAATATTACTCGTAAAGACAAAGAAGAACGTCCTGATTTAATCGTTTTGACTCCTACATGTACTTCTAGTATCTTACAAGAAGATTTACAGAATTTTGTAGATAGAGCATCTGTATCATCATCCTCAGATGTAATTTTAGCTGACGTAAATCATTATAGAGTTAATGAATTACAAGCTGCTGATCGTACACTAGAACAAGTGGTACGTTACTATCTTGATAAAGCTCGACGACAAGGAATATTAAATCAACCTATGACAACTACACCTTCTGTAAATATCATAGGAATGTTTACACTTGGTTTTCATAACCAACATGATTGTCGAGAACTAAAGAGATTACTTCAAGATTTGGGCATTCAAGTCAACGAAGTAATTCCTGAAGGAGGATCAGTAGAAAAATTACGGAATTTACCTAAAGCTTGGTTAAATTTAGTCCCTTATCGAGAAGTAGGTTTAATGACAGCACAATACTTACAAAAAGAATTTGGTATGCCCTATGTCTCAACTACCCCTATGGGATTAGTTGCAACAGCTGAATGCATAAGACAAATTCAAACAGAAATTAATCGATGGGCACCTATTTTACTTGGTAAAGAAGTAGATTATGAATCTTATATTGATGAACAAACTCGTTTTGTTTCTCAAGCTGCTTGGTTTTCAAGATCTATTGATTGTCAAAATTTAACTGGTAAAAAAGCAGTAGTTTTTGGTGATACTACACATGCTGTAGCTATGACGAAAATCCTTTCTCGAGAAATGGGTGTTAATGTTGTATGTGCAGGAACATATTGTAAACATGATGCAGATTGGTTTCGAGAACAAGTACATGGATATTGTGATGAAACTTTAGTTACAGATAATCATACTGAAGGCTAGGATAGAACCTTCAGCTATCTTTGGAAGCCAAATGGAGCGCCACATTGGCAAGCGTCTAGATGTTCCATGTGGAGTTATATCTGCACCGGTGCATATTCAAAATTTTCCTCTTGGTTACCGTCCATTTTTAGGTTATGAAGGAACAAATCAAATTGCAGATTTAGTATATAATTCCTTTACTTTAGGTATGGAAGATCATCTGTTAGAGATATTTGGTGGTCATGATACTAAAGAAGTTATTACTAAATCTTTATCAGTAGATAGTGATTTAAATTGGGATTCAGAAAGCCAATTAGAATTAAACAAAATTCCTGGATTTGTAAGAGGTAAAATTAAAAGAAATACTGAAAAATATGCACGTCAAAATAGTATGAGTAAGATTACTGTTGAAGTAATGTATGCAGCTAAAGAAGCTTTAAATGCATAATGTTTTTTAATAAACCAACGCTAGAATTTATCTAGCGTTGGTTTATTATCACCAAATTATATAATAATTATTTACTTATATAATTTAAATTAATAAATGATATAAAATTTCTTTTTTGACTAATTACATTATAAATGTATATTTTATCTATATTTTGTTTTAATATAGATATGTTTATATAATTTTCATATTACATCCATGTAATTTCTAAAAACATGGATGTAATATGAAAATTATGTTTCTTATAAAGAAAAACTCATTATAATTTGAAATTTTAATATTGTTTATGATAAAACTTCGTTTAAAAAGATATGGCAGAAAACAAAAGCCCACATATAGAATAATTGCAATTGATGCAAGATCTCGAAGAGAAGGTAAAGCCCTGAAAGAGGTCGGTTTCTATGATCCTATGAAGGATAATACGCAACTAGATATTCCTAGCATTTTACATTTTTTAAAAACAGGAGCTCAACCTACAGATACGGTAAAATATATATTTTATAAAGCAGGAATCTTAGAATAGATTTTTTTCAAAAATCATTTTATAAAAACAACACCTATGTTTTCTTATTTACAATTATTTTGGTATTATCCTGGTTTTTTATTAGGAATTTATATTTGGACTCTAGCTTATCAAGGATTATATCAATTGAATCCTATGAATAAAATATCATCTTTAATTCAGACAGTCTATAATAATATTTTTTTTAAAAAATAAATTTTTATGGTTAAGAATACAAACTTTGTTTCCGGTTTTATTATCAAGCCGGAAACAAAGTTTGATCTACACAGATTTTGATTTTCCTAATTATGACACAAATTTTCTACAGCTTGAATAATTTGATGAGGTTGAATTACTGTCAATTCTTCGAGAGGACCACTGTATGGTGTAGGTACATCTTGAGATGATAAACATCCAACCGGAGCATCAAGAAAATCGAAGAAATGTTCAATAATCGATGCTCTTAAAGATGCACCAATTCCCCCTGTTCTCATACATTCTTCAACAATAAGAACTTTATGTGTTTTTTTTATTGATACTCCTATAGTTCCTAAATCCAAAGGTTTTAAAGAAATAATATCTATGATTTCAGGATCATAGCCTTTATAGACTAAATTCTTAGTCGCTTGAAGAACATGGTGTCTCATACGAGAATAAGTTAAGATAGTAATATCTTTGCCATATCTTACTATCTCTGCTTTTTCTAAAGAAGGTAAATGTTCTTTATCAGAAATCACTTCTTTTAAATTATACAAAAGTACATGTTCAAATAAAATAACTGGATTATCACTTCTAATAGCTGATTTTATTAACCCTTTAGCATTTTGAGATGTAGAACATGCTACTAACTGTAAGCCTGGTACAGATTGGAAATAAGATTCTAGTCTTTGAGAATGTTCTGCACCTAATTGTCTACCTACCCCTCCAGGACCTCTTATTACTATCGGAATAGTAAAATTACCTCCTGAGGTATAATGAAGCATTCCTGCATTATTAGCAATCTGATTAAAAGCTAATAAAAGAAAACCCATATTCATACCTTCGACAATGGGACGCAATCCTGTCATAGCAGCCCCAATAGCCATTCCTGTAAAGCTATTTTCAGCTATAGGTGTGTCTAATAATCTCAGGTCATTACCTTATAAGAACCACCATAATGACCTACATCTTCTCCCATAACAAAAACTTTAGGATCTCGATCCATTTCTTCTTGTAAACCTTCACGTAAAGCTTCAAATAACAAGATTTCTGACATTTTTATAGATAAAGTCTTTTTTTTATACAAAGCAACTCAACACAACTATTGATTTTTTTTGTTTGCAATTTATTCAATCAATAGTTTTTTTAAAAATGAAGAACAACCCCTAATATTGTATACGAATTATTAAATATCCTAACTATGGAAAATTTTCCATAGTTAGGATATCCATAAATAATAATAAATAGCCAAACTTGATGGGTTGCCCGGGGATCGAACCCGGAACCAGTCGGATGAAAGTCGGTAGTTTTTTTACAAAAAAGTAAAAACAACCTCTTCCCAAACCGTGCTTGCAATTTTCATTGCACACGGCTCTCCTTGTGTTGGTCGTGATAATTAATATCAAATCAAATAACTTGATGTAATCATCATTTATTTCTATCAAGAAATACAAACAAAGTCTTAATTTGATTTCAATTAGACTCTACAAAATACAATACAATATTGTTATGATTTATGTTATCTAAATTCCATATTGCTATAGATTGTTGTTTCAACATCATTTTCTCAACTAAACTAACTAATTCTAAATTAGAAGTATTATTTTTTTTAAATCCAAGATAGTTACGTGTAAACTCATCACCATAGTTATACCATATAGATCGTAAGTTCGTTTTGTGCTTACATGCTAATGTTTTTGCACACGAATAACATAGTACATATTGTATATGTGATATTTTATTTCTATTTATACAACCACTATAATGACATTTTATAGTAACAAATATTTGGCTAAATCGTTCAATGATTTTGACATCTGGCCAAGTACTCCAACTGGATTTACTAATTGGATATCCATTAGATTTGCAGAATCCGTATTTAGATAACACTGTTATTAACGAAAATAATGGAAGTATTACTAATAAAGATTTCCTTGTCAAATAAGTTATTGGCGATAATAAACCGTTAGAGGTTATTATCTCAATTTTCAATTCATTACACTCTAATTTAGAAATAGTTCCTAAAAAACAAAAAGAATTTTGGTATAAATTTATTATAGTTATTTCTGAAGCTTTAATTAATATACCTATACGATACTTCCAAAATCTTATACAACGATATTTTAACGTTTCTATCATAGATAGATTAGTATCTGCACCAATAATCCATTTATTAGCGTATCGTAAATAATGGTTATTATAAATATAGATTTTTTCCATGTGCATAACATCTTGGCATTCTTTTTGAAAAGTTTTGTTAATTTCAATGTTAGTATTTACTACATGAATCTGCAAAAGATGTAATTTTTTTAAAAAACTCAATCTTTTATCGTAAGGTTTTCCAAAGTTTTGTAATACAATACAAAATTCTTTTTGTAAAAAAGCTTCAAATTCGAATATCCAAAGATTCCATAAAATGTTTGTTATATGTTTGGAACATTTATTCTTAATAGAATTACTTGGATTTTGTATATTTAGAAAATTTTTATGTAAATTGCGACGTAATAAGTCTATATATGCAACATCCAGCATACGAGTACTAATCATACGAATAAAAAGTTCTGGATGTAAACAAGATGGAATTTGACTTTCTAATGTATAAGAATAATATTCCCATTTATTTTCGATAGATACCAAAGCAGAATGCAATGTAGAAGAAATATGAGTTTGCACAAACGTTGGAAAATTTTTTTTTTTTACACAAATTATCCTCAAATTAAAAGGTAATAAAAGTATTAATTTTTCTAACAAAATCAATTTATTCTCTATTATATGGAAAGAAAAATTGATTGTATTTTGAGGAAATTTTGGTTGCACATTTTTATGCAATCCATAAAAACGCATTGTATAAAGATGACGTTTTACAGCTAAAAAATTTGTCTTTTCCGAAGAGTTTATAATGTTGTTTTTAACAACTTGTATTAGATATAAATCTTCTCGTAAATTCTTTGAATATAATCGTATATTTTTTTGTACAATATTTAATTTGTGTTCTTTAGTGTACATTTCATATTCAGATCAAGATAATTGTTTTACCATCATTCTTTGTTTAGACCATACACAATGCAATCTTTTCAATTGATGATTGCTCTTCTGACGTATAATTTTTTTATTTAGTCAGCATACTGATAATTCAATTATATAAAAAGATGATTTATAGGAATGAGTATTGGATATCAAATATTCTATATTAGTTAGCTATTTATTAGCTTTATCTTTCTAATAAATAACAGAGACTTAAAAAATAAGAAAGACTCGGTGCTTTAACTAAATCTATCATTTAGGTACTTTTTCCTTTTCCATTAAATCTATAACTTGCGACCTATACATTAGATATTTTTTTATATAAGATAATATATTCTTTTTTGTTCTTATATATTCAGTCGCTTCAACGGCATGCTATAGTCCCCCTTAAGTTTCCTCTTGAAGTCAGCCGTAGTTTGATCTACACAACACTAGGATTGTAGAAAGGTTTTTTACATTTCCTGTTATCTGATATTGAATTTCTCAGCCGCACTTAAAAGCCGAGTGCTCTACCATTGAGCTAGCAACCCATGTCGAAGATAATATGATGCAACAAAAAAAATCTATTTGATTACAAATCAAATAGACACAAAACGAGTATATTTTTTGTCAAAAAAAAACAAATTATTTCATAAAATTTGTTTTTCTCATTCTTTTTTTACAAACAACCAAAATATATCTTATTACACAACAATAAGCTTACTAAGTAAGCTTGTTGTTGTCAACCTTTTCAAAAAAAAAGGTTCTAAAAGAAAAATATATGCAAATACAAACATTTTTCTACAAATGAGATACAAATTATTCATTTGATGAATAATTTGTATCTCATTTCATTCATTTGATGAAAAATTTGTATTTAATCAACTTTATTCAACTCATTTTTATTGAAAAAAATGAGTTGAATAATTTTATCCTCGACCTGTTATTTGTAACCAATTTTGTGCTTCAATATAATTATTAGGAGCTAATTCAATCGCTTGTTTCCAATATTGAGCGGCTTGTTCAAACCAAACCTCAGAACTTTCTACATCTGATTCTCCTCGGTTAAGATAGATACTACGTATCAGTGTATCTTCTCAAGGAACCGTACTTGAGATTTTTATCTCATACGGCTCTATCTAATTAAATTAAAAAAGCTATACGCTTAAATTATATTTTTTTTTCATAAAAAAATATGTATATACGTAGCATGTATAATGCTATGCTATATAGTTTTGAATTGTTTTTAGACATAAGTTTAAATATTCTTTCTTTTGATGAAACCACAATATTTAGCTTTTTTCCCACTTTCCATATAGTGCCCTAATTGTTTAGATATGGATAGTAACTACTCTATTAACAAAAAAATGTGTTTATGTATAAAAACACAAGTGTTTAGTACATATATTTATTACCTCTTTAAGATTTAATTCAACGCCACTGTTTTTTTATGAGGTTTTATACTTGACCCATTACAAGAAAGCATATGTATACAGAAGAATGTTATTCTAAGAATCTTCTTAAGAAGATTCAATCTTTATGACGCTTGTAGAATTCATTTAAATATATTATCTATAGAGGTACAAGGCTAGCAATTGCTTATTATTACTTGAAAAGAAATAACTACATCAATAATTTTCACAGCTTTAGTATCTCATCTTTTTTTTATTAAAAAAAAGATGAGATAAATGTGATCAGCCTCAACTTCAATCTATTAAGATTGGATCAAACCAAGTCATTTTTAAAATTAAGTAGTCGCACGTAATGGCAGATAACAGCCATGTTATTTAGAGCCTGAGGTAATGAAGGATTTCTGGCAAGTGCTTGAGAATAATATTCTAAAGCTTTAGCATGTTGTCCATTACTAGTATGGATTAGACCTATATTATATAGTATATAACTACGATCATAGGGATCAATTTCTAATCTCATAGCTTCATAATAATTCTGCAAAGCTTCAGCATATTCTCCTTCTGATTGTGCTGACATTCGTTACGATTGTCTGTATCAATAGCAAAACAGACTTCGTTTCAAAACCGTACATGAGACTTTAACCTCATACGGCTACTCCTATTTATATTTATTAATAAATTATTAGTAAGTATTTACATTACTAATAATTTATATATAAATATAATTCAAGGGACTAATGTGAATTAATAATATCTGTAGTCATCCTTTTATTAAAAAGATCCATGAAACATTACTAGATGTAAGCTTAAAAAAATGCAATTCTAATTCAATTATTTATTTGTTCTACACGCTGTTTTTTTTGAAAAGCAAGCACTTAACGTTAATTCTTTGAAGGTTTGTAAATATCCATAAATAAGTGAGATGGAACTTATTTTATTGACCATAAGATTATATTCATAATAGACATTTATTAGAATACATTTTCCAAATTTCATTGGTATCATATACAAAAATGAGAAATTAGTGTTTCTTATATTAATGCTGTTTTCAATTAGTTGTGTTAAGAATGTTGTAGATATAGGGATATATATTTCAATATATAATTGATACTCCAATGTACAAACATAGTTAATTATATTTCTGCTAAATGCTAAATCAATATTTTATTGCATTGAAATTTGCGTCACCGAAGATATTCAGTGGAAGGATTTAATGTTTACCTCTGCTCAGCGTAAGCTTTAAGGACTAAATCAAACCACACCATCTCTATAATAAGTAAATGCTTCTTTTTCTCTAGAAGTAGTAGGAATCACTTTTAATAATAGATCTGCTACAATAGTAAAAGTTTTATCTACAAAATTATCATTTTTTTGAGATCTAGGCATTTTCAATTATTAAGTGTTGAATCCTCTATGAATTACTACACCAATTGTTATATTCAAATTGGAATGTATTTTGAATACATAGAAATTTTTCAATTGAAAAATTTCTAATATGTTATTAAACATAAATGAATATACTGCTTATTATTGAAGTAATGTGATTTTAAGGACTTGATTTGCGAATTAAATATTACTTTCTCTAAATATTACTTTCTCAATAAAATAGAACATGGTCTTATAAGAAAATGACAAATGTTCTATATGTTATTTTCTTTTTTTTGATATTGATAATGTAATTACTTCAAAAGAAGTATGATTCTATTATACCATTTTTATAGAAAAAAATATTACCAATAAAATTTTGAATTTTATCTTTTTAATAAATTCGATTTTCTTTGAGCTTATAAATAATACTTAGATTATGAAAATTTATATTAGTAATGTAAATAGCAATATAATAAACCTTTAACTATTAACTGGTTAAAAACACATTTTGTAATTAATATTAGATTAATCAGTCTGGAAAGATGGCCGAGTGGTTGAAGGCGTAGCATTGGAAATGCTATGTAATTGTTATGTTTACCGAGGGTTCGAATCCCTCTCTTTCCGTAATAACCCGGATAATTAAAAAAAATTTGAAATTAATAATGTTGTTTCCAAAAAAGAGTTATGCTTGACGAGAATAATATTCAACAATCAATAATTCATTAACTGTAATGCCAATTGATGCACGATTTATTAACTGATTGACTATTGCTTGACGATTTTGTGCATTAAATGCAAGATGACTTGGTAATTTGATTTGTGGAAATTGAATTAGATGTCTGTCTACCAAAGATTGAGATTTTGGTTTATTTCGAATAAGAATAACATCTTGTGGCTGGCATCGATAACTTGGTATATTAACTAAGTTATGATTAACAATCACATGTCCATGATTGACTAATTGTCTAGCTGAAGGAATAGTAGGAGCCATTCCTAATCGAAATATGGTGTTATCTAAACGCATTTCAAGTAATTGTAGCAATACTTGTCCTGTAGAGCCTTTCGCTCTTCTAGCAATACGAACATATCTTAATAACTGTCTTTCTGTTAAACCATAATGAAAGCGTAATTTTTGTTTTTCTTCTAATCTAATCCTATATTGAGAAATTTTTTTTTTCTTACCAGAAGATTGATTTCTTATATTCGATTTAGATTTAGGTGTTTTACGAGTTAAACCTGGTAGGGCGCCCAAACGACATACAATTTTGACACGAGGTCCGCGATAACGTGACATAAAAATTCCTCTTTTTTTTTACAATCAGCTAATCAGGAAAAAAGATAAATTGCCATTTCTTCAAACTTTTAATCTACATAAATATAGTTTAAATCTATCTAAATATACTTTTAATCAATCTATTTATATAGATTTGATATCTATCTTTTAACTAAATAGTGAAAAAGTATAATACATATACATTTGTATATAGAAAATATAAAAGTATATATACTTATCTAAGATAAGTATCTTATCTTATTAACTAAGACAATGAATCTTTCATATAAACTCAATATTTAAAATGATTAGATCATTTTACATAACAAATTAATTCATTTCAAAGATTTTTCATTCATAAATATCAAGCTATTTATTGAATAATTCACTATCAGTAGTGATATTTATATACATTTATCTGATTCATTACTTTACAATTTATAATATCATATATCACATGAAACAACAAGTTGATTCAACAAAAACTTTTTGACAACTTTGTATTTCAAAATATGTATTTAAATACATATTTTGAAATCATTGCATTATGATATTTGACTTTATCAAACAAACATCTATGACTCTCAAACAAGGATCTTCTTAGAGATCAGATATAAAACTGAACAGACCATCGCATTACAAGTGCGACGCTCTGGCCTCTGAGCTAAGCAGGCTTTGTATGAAAGTTTATACTTATTTTCAGTATAATATACAAATAGTAAATATATATAACTGAAGTTAAAATGATAATTTATATATTTAAATTGTCTTTATATAAATCTCTCTTAAAGTGATTATTAAAATAGCTAATTGCAAATTGATTAAAAAAAGATTGCACTAACTCATAAAGTAGTGTACAGTAAATCTGAGATTTTTTTTTGATTTAGGGGGCATGGCGGAAATGGTAGACGCTACGGACTTAAGATGCTTGAGCTTTGTTAGGTAAACTTAAT
>JFJP01006018.1_pt1 | contig 11369 bp, 8 predicted proteins | sample 431651 | NCBI WGS metagenome assembly JFJP01 (sample SAMN02602958, study PRJNA72255) | Microbial mat metagenome, whole genome shotgun sequencing project. | biome: fresh water; feature: sink hole; material: water; isolation source: purple microbial (photo- and chemosynthetic) mats found in... | reverse complement strand
TGGCCAACCTTGATGCCCCCATCATGGCCACTCTGGCCAAAAACACCGACCCTGACAACAAGCATCTGGTGCCATGGGCCTGGGGCTTTACCACCGTCGGCATCAACAAGACCAAAGTGGCCAAGGCGCTGGGCAAGATGCCCATGCCTGAAAACGCTTGGGATCTGGTCTTCAAACCTGAATACACCTCCAAGCTCAAATCGTGCGGTATTGCCTACCTGGATTCTCCCACCGAGATCATTCCCGTGGCGCTGCACTACATCGGCAAAGATGCCTACTCCAATGACGTAGCTGATTACAAGGCCGCCACAGACATGTTGGCCAAGGTACGCAAAGATGTCCGCATCTTCAGCTCGACCATGATCGATGACATTGCCGGTGGCAAGGCTTGTGTGGCGATTGGCTGGTCGGGCGACATCAACATTGCTGCAGGCCGTGCCAAGGAAAACAAGTCCAAGGACGAAATCGAAGCGCTGTTGCCTTCCACAGGCGCGCTGATCTTCTTTGACACCATGGCCGTTACCAAAGATGCCAAGCACCCGAACAACGCCATGGCTTTCATTGACTTTTATCTGCGTGCCGAAAGTGCTGCCCAGATGACCAATGAGATGAACTACCCCACAGCCAACAAGGCTGCGGTAGCGCAGGTCAAACCTGAAATTTCGGGCAACAAGACCATTTTTGTTGAGGCAGATTATTTTGCCAAGATGATTGCACCCAGCAGCTTCACCAATGAAGCACGCGAAGCCATGGCAACCGCCTACAACAGCTTCAAAAAAGGCAAGTAAGTTAGAGCGCCTTTGACGCACGGGCTGTTTGTACGCTGAGTATGAACAGCCCTTTTTTATGCCTGAAGCGAAAGAATGGACATGGCTGACAACACCCCCACAAAAGACTATCTGGTGACAGAGAAGCTGGTCAAGCGCTTCGACGAGGCGATTGCCGTCGATGAAGTCAACTTGTCGATCGGCAAAGGCGAGATTTTTGCGCTGCTGGGAAGCTCGGGCTGCGGCAAGTCCACCCTGCTGCGCATGCTGGCCGGCTTTGAAACGCCCACCTCGGGCCGCATTCTTTTGGGCGGGCAAGACGTGGCCAAGTTGGCGCCTTATGACCGTCCCTTCAACATGATGTTTCAGTCGTATGCGCTGTTTCCGCATCTCGACATTTGGGAAAACGTCGCGTTTGGCCTGAAGCGTGAAGGCCTTCCCAAAAGCGATATTCAGCAACGCGTGGGCGAAATGCTTGACCTGGTGCAACTCGGTGCCTACGCTAAACGTAAGCCGCACCAGTTGTCCGGTGGTCAGCAGCAGCGGGTGGCTTTGGCACGCAGTCTGGCCAAGCGGCCCAAGGTCTTGTTGCTGGATGAACCTCTGGGTGCCCTGGACAAAAAATTGCGCGAGCAAACCCAGTTTGAGTTGGTCAACATCATTGAAAAAGTGGGTGTGACCTGCGTCATGGTCACCCATGACCAGGAAGAGGCCATGACCATGGCCGGGCGCATTGCCGTCATGAGCAAAGGCCGTGTGCTGCAGGTGGGCTCACCTGAAGAAGTCTATGAGCACCCGGCCAACCGCTTTGTGGCGGACTTCATTGGCAATGTGAATTTGTTCAATGGCAAGCTCAGCGTGGACCACCCGGACCGCTGCGCGGTTGAAACCGGCATTGGCGAGATTCAGGTCGGCCACGGTGTCAGTGGGGCACTCAACATGCCGGTCACGATGGCGATCCGCCCTGAAAAGATCGAGATCAGCAAAGAGCGCCCCAACGTGGATCACAACCTGTTCAGCGGGCGGGTCAAGGAAATTGCCTACTTTGGCTCTTACAACACCTTCATCGTCAAGGCCTCGGATGGCACTCGGGTGAAGATCACCGAGGCCAACACCTCGCGCCACGACCTGAGCAACATCACCTGGGAAGACGACGTGTATTTTTGGTGGAGCGATCGTGCCGGCGTGGTGTTACGCGACTGAAGGAGCAACCCCATGACCAAGTTGCAAATCCCCATGCCCGGCAAGCGCTTCGTGATCGGTGTTCCGTTCAGCTGGCTGGTGATGTTTTTTCTGATGCCGTTTTTGATCCTGCTGTACATCAGTTTTGTGGACATGGGCAACGACATCACGCCCTTCAAGCCCATTTGGGATTCCACCACGGGTTTGCTCAAGCTCAAGTACGAGAATTATTGGACCATTTTCAGAGCTGAAGATGGCGGCGGCGGAATGTTCCAGACGATCTACATCGAGGCCTATGTGCGGTCGCTGGCCTATGCATTGGCGACAGCTGTGCTGTGTCTGCTGATTGGCTACCCGTTCTCTTACTTCATCGCCCGCAGCCCGGCCAGCGTTCGCCCGGCCTTACTGATGATGGTGATGCTGCCGTTCTGGACCTCGTTTTTGCTGCGCGTCTATGCCTGGAAGGGCATCTTGGCTGATCAGGGGGTGATCAACCAGGTGTTGATGGGGCTGGGGCTGATCAGTGAGCCGATCCAGATGCTCTACACCAATGTGTCTATGCTCGTGGGCATGACGTATGTGTATTTGCCGTTCATGGTGCTGCCGCTGTATGCCAATCTGGTGAAAATGGATTTTCGTCTGTTGGAGGCCGCCTATGACCTGGGCACTACGCCATTCAAGGCCTTCTGGCTGGTGACCGTGCCACTGTCCAAGGCCGGCATCATTGCGGGTTTCATGCTGGTGTTCATCCCGTGCGTGGGTGAGTTCGTGATTCCTTCGCTGCTGGGTGGCCCGGAGAACATCATGATTGGTCGCGTGGTGTGGGACGAAATGTTCACCAGCAACAACTGGCCGCGCGCTTCGGCGCTGGCGGTGGTGATGATCGGCCTGATCGTGGTTCCATTGGCCATCTACTACCACTACACCGGTGACGCCGCCGAACCCCGCCACTAACCGGACCGCATGATGAACAATTTTCTGATCCGCTACTTTGGCAAGACCTGGATGGCGCTGACCTTCCTGTTTTTGTACCTGCCGCTGATGTTCATGATCGTGTTTTCGTTCAACAGCACGCGTCAGGATGCGGTGTTCACCGGCTTCTCGTTGCGCTGGTACGAGGCCTTGACCAAGGACACCAAAATTGTCGATGGCTTCTGGCTGTCGCTGCAGGTGGCCACGTTTTCTGGCATTGCCTCCGCCGTGCTGGCCACTTTTGCGGCGTTTGTGCTGGTGCGCTACCGGCGGTTCCCTGGCCGAACCGTGTTTTCGGGCATGGTCAATGCGCCACTGGTGATGCCTGAAGTGGTCATTGGCCTGTCCTTGTTGCTGCTGATGGTGGGTATTCAAAACGCCATTGGTTGGCCGCAACGCGGCATGTTGACGATTGTGCTGGGCCACACGCTGCTGGGCATGGCCTACGGCATGGTGGTGATACAAAGCCGCCTGCTGGAAATGAACCGTGCGATTGAAGAGGCTGCCATGGACCTTGGTGCCAAGCCATTTCAGGTGTTCTTTTTGATCACTATGCCGAATATTTTTCAAGCGATTTTGGCCGCCTACCTGCTGGCGTTTACGCTAAGTTTTGACGATGTAGTGATCTCCGAGTTTTTGTCTGGCCCGGGTGTCAACACTTTGCCTCAGGTCATCTTTGGCTACGCCCGCCGTGGCATCAACCCCACCATTTACGCGGCGGCCACCTTGCTGATCGTGTCTGTGACGGCGGTGGTGATTGCCTACAGCGTTTGGGTCGCGCGCCAGACCCGCAAACGCGAGCGTGAAATTGCCGCCGCCACCCGTGCCGAACTGGCCGCTCTGCAACCCAAGTGAGCTGGTGAGGTAACTCACGCCAGCCAGTGCCGTTATTCATTGAGCGGCGGTAGCAGACTTTCTATCACTTATTAAAAGGAAAACAAAATGGAGCAAACCTACGACGGCCGCGCTTTCATTAACGGCATCCGCACCGCCGCCCAAAGCCACCAAACCTCCGACTGCATCTCACCCGTCGATGGCCGCCTGCTCACGCAGGTGGCACGCTGCGCAGAGGCCGATATCAACGCCGCCGTGGCAGCAGGCCGAGCCGCTTTTGAAGACAAGCGTTGGTGTGGCATGGCGCCTGCGGCGCGCAAGCGGGTCATGATCAAATTTGCCGACCAGTTGCTGCAGCATGCCGATGAACTGGCCTTGATGGAAACGCTGGACATGGGCAAGCCCATCAAATACGCCCGGGCGGTTGATGTCAACAGTGCTGCCAACTGCATTCGCTGGTACGGCGAGGCAGTGGACAAGATTTATGACGAAATTGCCCCCACGGCCAGCACCGCGCTGGCGCTGATCACGCGCGAACCCATGGGTGTGATCGGGGTCATCGTGCCCTGGAATTACCCGATGATTATGGCGGCCTGGAAGATTGCCCCAGCTTTGGCGGCGGGCAATTCGGTGGTGTTGAAACCCAGCGAAAAGTCGCCCTTGACCGCCTTGCGTCTTGCTGAACTGGCACTTGAAGCGGGTATTCCGCCAGGCGTGTTCAATGTGGTTCCCGGTTATGGGACTGAGGCCGGCTCACCCTTGGCGCTGCACATGGATGTGGATTGCATTGCCTTTACTGGTTCCACCAAAGTAGGCAAACAAATTCATGTGATGGCCGGGCAAAGCAATTTGAAGCGTGCCTGGACAGAGCTGGGTGGCAAATCACCCAACATTGTCTTTGCCGACTGCCCCAATTTGGACAAGGCTGTGGAAGCCGCCGTGGGGAGCATCTTCTTCAATCAGGGCGAGAGCTGCAACGCGCCGTCGCGCCTGTTTGTCGAGGCGAGTATTCAGGAACAGTTTCTGGAGAGGGCCGTGGCGCTGGCACCGCAATTTGCCCCAGCCAACCCTCTGGACCCCGCCACGATCATGGGCGCCATTGTGGACAAGACGCAGATGGATACGGTGCTGCGCTATGTCGAGAGTGGCAAGTCGGAGGGCGCCAGTCTGCTGTATGGCGGTGAACAAGCGCTGGCTCAATCGGGTGGTTTTTACGTGCAGCCCACCATCTTTGCCGGCGTCAACCCCGGCATGACCATTTGCCGCGAAGAGATTTTTGGCCCGGTGCTGTCGGTGCTGTCCTTCACCGATGCGGCCGATGTTGTGCGCCAGGCCAATGCAAGTGTCTACGGTTTGCAGGCGGCGGTGTGGACGCGTGACATCAACAAGGCGCATGGTGTGGCGCGCGCGCTGCGCGCCGGCACTGTGCATGTGAATCAGTATGACGAAGACGACATCACCGTGCCGTTTGGCGGCTACAAACAAAGCGGTGTCGGGCGCGACAAATCGCTGCACGCGTTTGACAAGTACACCGAAACCAAGACCACCTGGATTCGTATTGACTCGCCCGTGTAGGTTGGCAAACATTCATCATTCGCTATATATAATATAGCTATAAGCGCATATTCAATATGGGCTAGAAGGTTAAATCATCATGACAAACTATGAGAGCGTTGTGCGCGACCTGAAGGCGCAGGGTGTCCACTCGATCCTGACGCAGTTCTGCGATTTACACGGCGTGGCCAAGGGCAAACTGGTACCGGTGCAAAACCTGCGTGAATGGGTCGAAAGTGGTGCGGGCTTTGCCGGTCCCAGCATTTGGGGTACGGGGCTGGGGCGGCATGGCGCGCGCAGCGAGTATTACGGCCGGGTGCAAGTGGATAGCTTGCGGGTGCTGCCGTTCATGCCGGGTGTGGCCCACGCGGTGTGCGATGGTTTTGCCGGCGGTGAGGCGCTAGAGACCTGCTCGCGCCAGGTGCTCAAGCGCCAGGTGGATCGGCTCAAAGCCCGTGGCTGGACGCTGTGGGTGGGCATCGAGCCGGAGTTTTTTTTGCTGAAAAAAGACCAGACGGGCCAATGGGTCCATGCCGACGCCCAAGATCAGCTCGACAAGCCGTCTTATGACCTCAAGGCCATCTACCGTCACCGCGCTTTTCTGGAAGACATGCGTGAGACCTTGACCCAGCTCGGCTTTGAGCTGCAGCAAATGGACCATGAAGACGCTTGTGGTCAGTACGAAATCAATTACAAGTTTGACGATGCCTTGGCGGCGGCAGACCGCTATATGCTGTTCAAAATGACCGCACACGCCATTGCTGAAAAGCACGGCGCGGTGTTCAGTTGCATGCCCAAACCCTTTGCGGGTGCGCCGGGCAGTGGCCTGCACTTTCACTTGAGCATCACCAATGCGCAAGGTGAGGCCCTGTTTACCAACACCCTAGACCCGTTGCAGCTCAGCGGCAAGGCTTACAGTTTTATCGCTGGCTTGCTGCATCACGCCGATGCGCTAGCTGCCTTGTGTGCACCGACGGTCAACAGCTACAAGCGCCTGGCGTGCAGTCACAGTGCCTCGGGCACGACCTGGTCACCGGTCTGGAAGACCTATGGCGACAACAATCGAACCTGCCTGGTGCGCACGGTGGCCGGGCGTTTCGAGCTGCGTTTGCCGGATCCGTCTTGCAATGTGTATGCCGCGCTGGCGGCCACCATTGCTGCCGGGCTCGACGGTGTCGACCGCGATCTGCAAGAGCCGCCGGCCTGCGCTGAGGATTTGTACGAGCGTTTGGCCAGTGGCCAGGCCATGCCCGAGCGCTTGCCTTCGGACTTGGGTCAGGCGGTGCAAGCGCTGGCGGACGACACCGTGCTAACTGACGCCATGGGCGATGCGTTTTGTCAGCAGTTCATTCAACTCAAAAGGCAAGAGTGGAGTGACTATTGTCAGCAAGTCAGTGCCTGGGAGTTGCGGCGCTACGCCGATGCCTTCTGATTTTTTGAATGGCGAAATCTTGATTTCATTATTTGAAATAGAGGTAATCAAAAACTTTTTAATTTTTCTTAAGATGAAAAATAGCTTTTTGTATTGCGATATGCAAAAGCTAACCTGTTGATTTTTATGAGAATAATAAAAGTCTTCTATAAGACATAAGAGGTGGATATAGTCTTATACAAGACTAGAATACAAGGCAACGCAGCAGAGATTCAAACTGATCCTGGTGCACCTTGTTTCAACCAACCTAGGAGTGTTCTCATGACCCAAATGACCCGCGAACAACAAATCGCCGCCCTCGAAAAAGACTGGGCGACCAACCCCCGCTGGAAGGGTGTGAAGCGCGGCTACTCCGCGGCGGATGTCGTTCGTCTGCGCGGCAGCGTTCAGCCTGAGTGCACCTTCGCCAAGAACGGCGCTGAGAAACTGTGGGACAAAGTCAACGGTGGGGCCAAGAAAGGCTATGTCAACGCTTTCGGCGCGATCAGCGCAGGCCAAGCCATGCAGCAAGCCAAGGCCGGCCTCGAGGCGGTGTACCTGTCAGGCTGGCAAGTTGCTGCTGACGGCAATACCTCTGAAACCATGTACCCTGACCAGTCGCTGTACGCCTACGACTCGGTGCCCACCATGGTTCGCCGCATCAACAACACGTTCAAGCGCGCTGACGAAATCCAGTGGGGCCGTGGCATCAACCCGGGCGACAAGGAATTCATTGACTACTTCTTGCCGATCGTGGCTGACGCGGAAGCCGGTTTCGGCGGCGTGTTGAACGCGTTTGAACTGATGAAAAATATGATCACGTCCGGCGCGGCTGGTGTTCACTTTGAAGACCAACTGGCTGCCGTGAAGAAATGCGGTCACATGGGTGGCAAGGTGCTGGTTCCGACCCGTGAAGCGGTTGAGAAGCTGATCTCTGCACGTTTGGCTGCTGACACCATGGGCGTGTCTACCATCATCCTGGCGCGTACCGATGCAGAAGCCGCAAACCTGATTACCAGCGATTACGACGCGAACGACAAACCTTTCATCACCGGTGAGCGCACCCAAGAAGGCTTCTACCGCGTCAAGAACGGCCTGGAGCAGTCCATCAGCCGTGGTGTCGCTTACGCGCCCTACGCCGATTTGGTGTGGTGCGAAACCGGTGTGCCAGACATCGGCTTTGCCCGCGAATTCGCCCAGGCTGTGCTCAAAGAGTGCCCAGGCAAGCTGTTGTCCTACAACTGCTCGCCATCGTTCAACTGGAAGAAAAACCTGAACGACTCGCAGATCGCGTCCTTCCAGGAAGACTTGTCGGCACTGGGCTACAAGTACCAGTTCATCACCTTGGCTGGTATCCACATCAACTGGTTCAACACCTTCCAGTTTGCCCACGCTTACGCCCAAGGCGAAGGCATGAAGCACTACACCGAAATGGTGCAAGAGCCCGAATTTGCGGCGCGTGACAAGGGTTACACCTTTGTGTCGCACCAACAGGAAGTCGGCGTGGGTTACTTCGACGACGTGACCACCGTGATTCAAGGTGGTTCATCCTCTGTGAAGGCTCTGACCGGTTCTACCGAAGAAGAGCAGTTCCACTGATCACAACGGCCCCGAGGAGGGTAAAGGCTGGCAGCTTGAACAGGGCTGCCGGCCTTTTTTTGTGTGACGAAGACTCTGGTTAAAATCAAGACATCAACTTTGTATGAGAGCGAGAAAGGCATTTTGGTTATGACACCGCGAACGACACGGCGAAGTTATTGAAGAAATTAGGCCGTAGCCCGCGTGCCTTAAGCATTGTGTGCTCTTTAAATCATAGTTAAACGCGGACAGGCCCGCGTTTTTTTTTACCTCACTCCCTGATCATCATGGTTCAAATTACTCTTCCTGACGGTTCGCAACGTGACTATCCCGCAGCCCTGACCGTCGCTGATGTGGCTGCATCGATTGGTGCAGGTTTGGCGAAAGCGGCCTTGGCCGGCAAGGTTGATGGCCAGACCGTGGACACCAGCTACCTGATCGATCGCAATGTGGCGCTGTCCATCATCACCGCTAAAGATACGGATGGGCTGGAGGTGATTCGTCACTCCACCGCCCACTTGCTGGCTTATGCCGTCAAGGAATTGTTTCCAAAGGCGCAGGTGACCATTGGGCCAGTGATTGAAAACGGATTTTTCTACGACTTTTCTTTTGAACGCCCGTTCACCTTGGACGATTTGGCTGTGATTGAAAAACGCATGGCCGAGTTGGCTGCCAAAGATGAGCCCATCACACGCCGCGTCTTGCCACGCGATGAGGCTGTGGCCTATTTCAAGGGTTTGGGTGAACATTACAAGGCCGAGATCATCGCCAGCATTCCTGCGAATGAAGATGTCAGTTTGTACCGCGAAGGTACTTTTGAAGATCTGTGTCGTGGCCCGCACGTGCCCAGCACCGGCAAGCTCAAGCATTTCAAACTGATGAAAGTCGCCGGCGCTTACTGGCGTGGAGACCATCGCAACGAGATGCTGCAGCGCATTTACGGCACGGCTTGGGCGACCAAGGACGACTTACAGCAACACCTGACTCAGCTTGAAGAAGCGGAGAAACGGGATCACCGCAAACTCGGCCGCGAGCTGGACTTGTTCCATGTGGATGATCACGCCCCCGGCATGGTGTTTTGGCATCCCAAAGGCTGGGCTGTCTGGCAGGCCGTCGAGCAATACATGCGCCAGGTCTACCGGGACAATGGCTACCAGGAGGTCAAGGGCCCTCAATTGCTGGACAAAACCTTGTGGGAGAAAACCGGTCACTGGGACAAGTACCGCGACAACATGTTTACCACCGAGTCTGAGAAGCGTGACTACGCCCTCAAACCCATGAACTGCCCCGGCCACATTTTGATCTTCAAGCAAGGCCTGAAAAGTTACCGTGACTTGCCCTTGCGCTATGGCGAGTTTGGCCAATGCCACCGCAATGAAGCTACCGGCGGTTTGCACGGCATCATGCGGGTGCGCGGCTTCACTCAGGACGATGGCCACATTTTTTGCACAGAAGACCAAATCTTGTCGGAGTGTGTGGCTTACACCACCCTGCTGCAAAAGGTCTACCTGGACTTTGGTTTCAAAAACATCATTTACAAAATTGCCACCCGCCCTGAGCAACGCATCGGATCCGATGAGATTTGGGACAAGGCCGAACACGCACTGATTGAGAGCCTGCGGGCATCGGGTTGTGATTTCGAGTTGTCACCCGGTGAAGGTGCTTTTTATGGTCCCAAAGTGGAATACACCCTCAAGGATGCCATTGGCCGGCATTGGCAGTGCGGCACCATTCAGGTTGATTTTTCCATGCCCGAGCGTCTGGATGCCGATTACGTGGGGGAGGACAGCGCTCGCCACCGCCCGGTCATGCTGCATCGCGCCATTGTGGGCAGCTTGGAGCGCTTCATCGGGATTTTGATCGAAGAGACCGCTGGCGCCCTGCCAACCTGGCTTGCACCGGTCCAGGTCAAGGTGCTCAACATCACCGATGCGCAAGCTGAATATGCCCAAAACGTCGCGAAAACGCTGCAAAATCAAGGGTTTAGAGTGCAGACAGACCTTCGCAACGAGAAAATCACGTATAAAATACGTGAGCATTCGATGCAAAAAGTGCCATATCTGGTCGTTATAGGCGACAAAGAGATGGCGTCTGGCGCTGTCGCAGTGCGCGCCCGAGGTGGTCAAGACCTTGGAGTCATGTCTCTGGAAGATTTCTCGCGGAAGATATCAGACGACGTTGCTCGCAAATCAATTACTTGAGTCACTGGTTGAAAGAATGCCGTTGCGGCTCATCGCTACCGAATTTCGTGATCGCCGTCAACGCGAAGAACGCAAACACCGATTGAATCGGGAAATCATGGTGCCAGAGGTTCGCCTCTCTGGTGTGGAAAACGAACCGCTGGGTGTGGTCAGTATCACTGAAGCACTGCGAATGGCGGGTGAGTTGGATGTTGATTTGGTGGAAATTGCTGCAACAGCGATACCGCCGGTGTGCCGTTTGATGGATTACGGCAAGTTCAAGTACCAGGAGCAAAAGAAGGCGGCTGAGGCCAAGGCCAAGCAAACGGTGATCGACATCAAGGAGATCAAGTTTCGCCCGGGTACGGACGACGGTGACTACAACATCAAGATGCGTAACATCAAGCGCTTTTTGTCCGAAGGCGACAAATGCAAGATCACGTTGCGCTTTCGGGGGCGCGAGATCACGCACCAGGATTTGGGGATGGCCTTGCTCAATCGCATTCGTGATGAACTGGGTGACACGATTTTGGTGGAGCAGTTTCCCAAGCTTGAAGGGCGTCAGATGATCATGATGATCGCCCCAGGTCGCAAAAAGCAGGTGGCCAAGCCGGCTGCGGTGGCCGAGAGCACGACGTCCGCGTCCTGATCGGGGAAACGTAGGATTTGAGGTGGGTTTGGGCAGCAACGTAAGAAGTTGCTCAAACCTGTCTCGAAGGCAGTGGTGTTAAATGCCGCTGCCGCCAGTGGTGACTAACCTCACCACTTAAAAGTGGCTCGGGGCCATCAAGGCTGCAAAGTGTTTGCAGACGCCTCACGAGCACAATGTAAAAAGGAGCATGTAAATGCCCAAAATGAAGACCAAGAGCGCGGCGAAGAAACGCTTCCGCG
>JFJP01034325.1_pt1 | contig 11370 bp, 10 predicted proteins | sample 431651 | NCBI WGS metagenome assembly JFJP01 (sample SAMN02602958, study PRJNA72255) | Microbial mat metagenome, whole genome shotgun sequencing project. | biome: fresh water; feature: sink hole; material: water; isolation source: purple microbial (photo- and chemosynthetic) mats found in... | reverse complement strand
GAATTCCAAAACGTTCTTTTTGAAAAAGTGCTTGGAAATAGTAGTCACTATGGTGCTGCGCCGTGTTGAAGTCGAGCATTTTAGCCCGTTCTGGATCTGCCAAGAATTGGGTGTCATCGTGGACAGTGCAAAGGTGCCCGTAGGCATCAAGCCCTCGTATGAAGCGGATCCGATTGACCAGATACTCTTTGTCGTGCTCGTAATAGGCCTCTTTGGCCACATCCCAGATCACCCCGGGATACGCTTGGTAGCGGGCCACGCAGTACGAAAAATACAGATCATCCTCAGGCGACAGGTTTCGGGGCCAGGTAACGGCTTTGTTGTAGACTTTGAAAAACAGATGTGCCGTCAACCCCGCTTGATGGAGAATTTCCATAACCCGGTCAAAGTGGGCGAAGAAATTCAGGTTCATCAGGGAGTGGTTAGGGTTCTCATTGGTTCCTTCCCACAGATACTGTGCAGGTGGTCCATAATCATCGGGTGAAGTAGTGCCGGGCATCCACGTGCAATCATGAGCGTAGAAATTCATAATGACTTCTGTGAAGCCATGTTCGGCAATGAGGCCTACCAATTTTTCGGTCCGTTCCAGTGTTGAACCCCCTAGGTCCAACGCCCAGAGCCAGTCACATTCGTAGGCATTCATAAAATGGTAGGTACCATCGGGATAACAGAAGTGGAGGGGGTACTGTTTGGAAACCGACAGCACGCCATGATGCAAGGAATGGTCTGAATCCGTACACTGTATTGAGCCGGCTGCACCGGTTTTCAGGCTTACCTGTGATGAATCGATGGAGTAGGTCCAAGTCCCGGGACAGTTGGGAGAAAACCGGACCTTCCATCTGTTTTGTCCAAGATAGAATCCGGGAATGATGAGTTCTTGTCCCTGCGGACCGATGAACTGGCCCTTGAGGACGGCCAGGAAAGGATTGTCACCCGTGAAAGCTCCCGACACTTCCAGATCAACGATAGCAAACTGAGGAATCTGTTTCATAGGCACCCTTCCGCGAAGCAAAAAAAGCCAGTCAGAGAAGCATATCCCTGACTGGCATAGGAACAAAAGAAGTTACTTTTTGCCGTACTGACTGGTGTAGGCGTCTTGGTACAGCGCCAGCCATTTGTCGATGCCGGCTTTCTTGAGGTTGGCTAAGTAGTCGTTCCAGTCCTTGTCGATGCTGAGGCTTCCGGTAACGAAGCGCACCGCAGACTCGTTGATCAGAGCAATGAGGGAAGTCTCAACCAAACGAATTTCACTGGCTTGTTTATCCGTCAAATACACCAGCGGCATCAACTGAGCATCGGCTGGTTTGACTCCCACCATCTTTGCATTCATTTCTCCAACCAAGCGGGTCATCAACTTGGATGCCAGCCAAATATCCTCGCCTTCTGCCCGTCGTTCAGCAGTTCTAAGGGCCTGGGGCTGGAACATGGGGCCATTGAAGCCCCAATTGAAGTTGGTGGCTTCTTGGGCGGCCATCCGTTCAAACAGAGCAGGTTTACCATTGATTCCGATAGAACCAGGGGCCGCTTTTTTCCAACCAATGCTCTCGGGGCCAAAAGCCGAATTCCAACCACCTTCCGCCGACATCAAATAGTCAGCCCATTTGAACGTTGCCTCGGGGTATTTATTAGCCTTGGTAATGACGAAGGTATCCCTGGTGAATCCGGGGGCATAGGACGAGGTCTTCACACCCTTGGGACCAGTCAGGGGAGGAACCATGACGTATTGTTTGTACCGTCCTGTGGGTCCACCGTTGATCGAAAATTCACTCCACCAACTACCACCGGCAACACCGAAGATAGGCTCAGTACCGCCTTCATTACCCTGCCGGATCTGTTCAATGGTTTGGGAAAATGCCGCCGGATCGATCAAGCCTTCCGCATAGAGCTTGGCATGGAACAGCAAGCCCTCGCGGTAAGCCTCCTGAACAAAGGAAGACTTTACGGCACCTTTGTCGAGATACATGCCGTTGCGGGCATAGGCGATCGGCAAGAAAGCGTTCATGACAGCGCCGGGAATACTGCCGTGGAAGGCTTTGGGAGCCCCTGTGTAAGGAATTTCATCGGCCAAACCGTTGCCATTGGGGTCCTGGGTTTTAAAGGCTTTGAGAACCTTATAGAATTCCTCGGTTGTGGTGGGCATTTTCAGTTTGAGCTTGTCCAGCCAAACTTGATTGATCCAGATTTTTTGACCGTACATCGAATGAACGTCATCGTTGATCATCGGCAGGCCGTAGATGTTTCCATCGGGAGTCGTTTGGACACTCTTGATCCATGGATCCGATTGGAACATCTTTTTCGTGTTGACACCCTGTTTCTCTATGTAACTATTGAGTGGTACAAAAATTCCCTTGGGACCATACTTCATAATGTCAGTGGAATTAATGGGTCCGCTGAAAATAAGGTCGGGGAGGTCGCCAGAAGCGATGGCCAGATTGACGGCCTGAACAAAGTCAGGGGCGACATCAAACTCAATATGAATGCCTGTCAGTTTCTCCATAAACAAGGTCGTCTTGTTCGTCGCCCAATCAGGAATTCCAGCTAAACGCTGAGGTACTAGCGCTCGGAGCGTGATGGGCTTGTCAACGATGGGGAAGACCCCTGGTGCCGACAGCTTGACATCTTGACCATAAGCCAAGGTTGAGGTGATCACCAAAGCAGCAAGCACCAAGCCGAATTTGAATTTTTTCATACGACTCTCCTTTTCTAATTTATGAAAGCCGTACGGCCTCCATTTACGATCATCGGGACACTGGCGATCACGATCAAGGAATATTTCATCACCTGTGCCATTGCTTGGCGAACTTCGACATCCTCGGCTGCCAGCGATGCTAAATCATCAACTTTATTCGATATAAGGATATTTCTGAGAATGATTTGGAGTGGAAACAATTTTTCATCTTTGATGTAGAGAAGGGCATTGAAGTAGGAATTCCAATGGTCGACGGCATACCAAAGAGTTAAAACAGCGATGATCGGTCCCGATAGTGGAAGCACAAAACGGAAAAAGAAATTAAAGTCGTCGCAGCCTTCCATTTGGGCAGCTTCGTGTAACTCTAGAGGTATCGTTGTCTGAAAAAAAGTTTTAGCCACTATCATGCTGTAAACAGAAATGCCAACGGGAAGAACGAGAGCCCACCACGTGTTGAGGATTTTTAAATCCCTCATCAAAAGGTAATTGGGAATCAAACCACCACTGAAGAGCATGGTGAAGACAAAGAGACCCATGAGAACCGTTCCGCCGAAGAAATCTTTCCTGGATAGGGAATAAGCTGCGGTCAATGTTAAGGTCAAATTAAGACAGGTTCCCAAAGACGTAATAATCATTGAGTTCAAGTACCCCGCCCAAACCTGCTTATAGCTGAAAACCATACGATAACTTTCAAGGGAGAAGTCAACAGGCCATAGCCCAACCTTTCCCATCATTGAGGCATTGGCAGAGCTTAATGAATTCGCCATGACATTCAAAAGGGGAAGGACAATGATCAGGAACAGGACGAAGAGAATACCGTAGATAGCGATGTCGAATAGAATATCACTCTTGGTTCCTTTTGGAGTTTTCGTTTTCATACTATCCCCTACCAAAGTCCATTTCCATTGTATTTTTTCATAACCTGATTAACCAATAAAAGAAGACTGAGGTTGATAACACTGTCGAAAAGTCCCACCGCTGTCCCAAAACTGAAATTAGCCTCGAGGAGGCCCACCTTATAGACATAGGTAGAAATGACTTCTGATGACTGCAAGTTGAGATTGTTCTGCATCAGGTAGATTTTCTCAAAACCCAGACTCATGATTCGACCAATATTGAGGATAAGGAGAATGACTGCAGTCGGGATGAGAGTCGGTATGTCGATGTACCAGATTTTCTGAAATTTTGACGCGCCATCGATCGTTGCGGCTTCATAAAGGCAGGGATCCACCGAAGAAAGAGCCGCGATATAAATGATGGAACTGTATCCGACGGTTTGCCAAAGGCCAGAAATAATGTAGATAGGCACAAAGGCATTGGGGTCACCCATGGCGTTGTTCAGCGGGAAACCCAAAGCTTTTACCATCAGCGTTATGATGCCGCTTCTGGGATGAAGAGCTTCCATGATGATGGTCACCATGACAACGGTAGAAATGAAGTAAGGAAGATACGTTGTCATCTGAACGGTTTTCTTGACAGTCCTGCTGCCTAAACTGTTAAGCATCAAAGCCAGTATGATCGGGAAGGGAAATCCGATCACAAGGGTCAGCAGGCTAATAAAGAGTGTGTTGGCAAGAACCCTTATGAATACGTACGAATTAAGAAACATTTCAAACTGTTGCAAGCCGACCCAGGTGGATCCAAAAATTCCCGATGAGGGATCAAAATCCTGAAAGGCCATCAGGGCGCCGTACATCGGAAAGTAGCGGAATACCACCAAGTAGATGAGGGCTGGGAGAATTAAGACCCACAGTTGCCAGCTGCGGGCTAACCTCTGATACCAGGGAATGGTCATGGACATACGGCTTCCTTCTGCAGCATCCGGCCATCACGAAGGAGAATTTTCGCTGTCCACACTTCGCCGGTCTTGGTTTCGACTCCCCCTTGCAGCCAGTTGGATTTGAAGTGGACCGTGAAGGGGTCATCCCAACAGGAATCGTACAGAACCCCGTCACGGTAGAAATCCACATGGTCGATCTTCTCGGGATAGAGGGAGGCCAACCGGGGCCAACGCAGTTTGTTGGCGGTCATTTCTGGTTCGAAGCCTTGCAAGTAGTATTGCTCGTCTTCGGCCAGGGGTGGGGTTGCGATACCCACAATTTCGGCCGTCCGGTGGGCGAAGAACCGATCTTCGCCGGGCAGGATTCCCCACTGGACTGGTGGCTCTTGCTTGGTCAAATTGTTATAGTAACCCCACGACGTTCCCAAGCTCGCGAAGACCGGCATCTGGCTCAGAGCCTGGGAGTCCTCGTTGCAGACTATGGGCTTTTCTGGCGCCCAGGTCCGAATGTCTCGGATCATATTGAAGACTTGTTGACGTGACTGGCCGTTTCCGTGGATCAGCACGACATCCGATGCTTCAACCACTTGGCGTTGTCTGGTCCCGCCGCCGCCGGAACTGCCCACCAGCATTCCACCCGACTCCTGACGGGCAAAATCGATCAGCCAGGCCATCCCTTCGGCTTCCTGTAGCAGGGGATGGGACCGGAAGGGTGGAATATCGTATTCGTTGGCTACTTCAATAATGACATTGGTGAACTTCCGGTCCCGTAAGAACCGGCACCCTGTTTGGACGGCATTGCGGACGCCTTGGCCCGTGGGGATCCGGGCTACCTGCTGGCCGTAGAAGAACGAAACGATGACAACCATGCCCAGTTTATCTGCGGCCAGGATCAAGCGCTCCATTCTAGACGCATAGCGAGGGTCGAGGGACTTTCCATCCGCTCCGAAGGGGTTGTTATCGATGGTGGTGTTGTCAATGGTGAAGCAGGGACCTCCACCTTGGAACCCCACGGTGAAAGCCCGAAGCCCGTAGCGGTACCAGTCGGGCAGGGCGGCGATCAGGGCGTCGGTGTGGGCCTCGGGGTCCCAGGAATTTTGGCCGAAGCGGGCAAACCTGGATGGATCAGCTTTGTCATCGAAGACACCCTGGATGAACCGGGCGTTCATGAGCAGGCCATGGGATTCCGGGCGGGACCCCCGGATTTCGGAATAGACTGGTCTGCCGTTGAAAAGGAAGGAAGTTCCTTGAATTGAGACTTTCGTCGTGCTCATTCGTACCTCTTTTGGGAATTGAAATGCCCCGTCAATTGCATATTGTATACATCCTACGTGGGATGATATCATGGAAAGTGGTTGTGTCAAGCGGAAAAAGAGACTATAAGGGGACAACATGAACACCTTCGACAAAGTGACCGACAGCAGCACTGTCGTGCAGAAGATCACCTCTCAGTTGATGCAACAGGTCATCGACGGAAAGCTCTCTCCTGGCCAGAGGTTGCCCACAGAGTCCGAAATTTCCGAACAGTTGGGCGTCGGGCGAAACTCTTTGAGAGAAGCGATGAAAATTCTATCGGCCATGGGAATCGTCAGCGTCCGTCGTGGGGACGGGACCTACATCAATCACAACCCCGGATTTTCAGGCTACGAGTCGATGGTCTATGCCCTGATGGTGTCTAAGGCATCGCCCTCGGAACTCTTGGAACTGCGAAAGACCATTGAAACCGACGTATTGGAATTGGCTGCTAAGCATTGCGATGAAACAGATATTGTGGAACTGGAACTTCTTCTCAATCAATACCACAAGGCCCTTGATGAGGGGAGAGTGGATGAGGCCTACGAGCTCGATATTGGTTTTCACATGAGGATAGCTCAAGCGGGGAGGAACCGGCTGATGGCTCGAATCTTCAAGACCGTCCTCACCATTTTCTTCGGATCCATCAAAGCATCTCTCTGGCCCAATAAACCAGGGGAGCCCTGGCTGAATCGAGATCACATTGCCATGTTGGAAGCCTTGCGAACCCACGATGTGGCAAAGTGCTCGGAAATCGTGACTCGTTCTGTGGATGCGTGGTCGCACCGTTTTGAAAAAAGCTGGGTTCACCCCAGCTAATCACCCGTCGATAGTCCATTTCCTCTCACTCGTTAACTGTCAGGTTTCTCCTTGACGGATGGGCAAAGCCATGCCATTCTTACGATGCATACTGAATATTGTATGCAAAAAGGAGCTCGCCATGGAGAAAGTTTTGAGGAATCTGTTCGCGATCTGCGTGATGCTTTTCGCGGTTGGAGCATTGACCGCCGCACCCATCACTTTGAAGTTCAGTCACACCGATCCCCAGGACGGTTTACGCGATCAAGCCGCCAAGTTCTTCGCGCAGAAGGTGAAGGAATATACCGCTGGCCGCTACGAGGTGCAAGTGTATCCGGCCTCACAGCTGGGGAACGATCCGAAAAACATCGAACAGCTCAACCTGGGCGGTATTGATTTCACCGTTTCTGCCACGGGATCGTACGCTCCCCAAATTCCCAGCCTCAACCTGGCCGCCATGCCCTTCTTGTTTGACAGTTACGAACAGGGCTGGAAGTTCTACGACGAGTCGACTTGGCTGAAAGACCAGTTTGCCATTGGGCCCTCCAAGGGTTTCCGGTTCCTGGCTACCTGGGAAGCGGGATTCCGTTGTCTCACCACCAAGACAGCTATCAACTCCCCTGCTGATGCGGCGGGAATGAAGATCCGGTCGTATGCGAACCCCATGATGAAGCTTCTGCTCGAAGGGATGGGCTTTGCCGTTCAGATCATGCCCATCAATGAAGTGTACCTGGGCATTCAGCAGGGAACCGTACAGGGACAAGAAAATCCCATCGACACAATTTACACCCAGAAGTTCTACGAAGTGGCTCCTTACATCACTCTGACCCGGCATGTGTACAGCCCTATTCCCCTGACCATTTCTGAAATCACCTGGCAGGATCTTTCTTCGGCCGATCAAACGGCCATGCTGCGGGCGGCAAAAGATGCGGCTACGTTCAGTCGCAAGGCGGTCAAGGACAAGGAAGAAGGTCAACTGAAAGAAATGGCTGCCAAGGGAGCCAAGATTTCTACCCCCGACATGGTGGCGTTCCGCAAGGCCATGGAGCCGGTGTATGTGGCCGCTGGTGACCCCGCGAACATTCCCGGAAGCAAACCTCTGGACGTTAAGTTGGTCCTCAGAGATGCTGAGAAAGTTCGAAAAGATCTGCCTGTCAAAAAATGAGTGAAGGGTAGACCGGCTTCGGCCGGTCTACCGATTGTTTGGTGGAGGATAATCCCATGTTTCTCATTCCCAAAGGGCCTCCAGAACCCCTCGTCATACGGTGGCTCGGCGACTTAGTTGATTTTACGCTTTTGGCGATGGGAACTGTCATGGTATCCATCGTTGCCTTCAATGTAGCCATCCATTTCATTAAGTTCGATGTGGCTTTGACAACTGAGTTATGTGAGTTCCTGATGACCTGGGTTACCCTGCTAGGTGGGGCTGCTGCCGTTCACCGCGGTGCCCATATGACCATCACCGAGTTCATCGACAAATTGGCAAACAAGCCGAGATTTGTAGCCGACGGTGCCGTACAAGTCTTCTGTGCCTTGGTTTCCTTGATCTGTGTTTACTACGGATCGATTTTAGTGAGCCGAACCTGGGGTACCGAACTGGTGATCCTCCACTGGCCCATTGCTGTCCAATACTTGGCCCTCCCCGTAGGCTTTGGCCTTTCGCTGGTGTTTCTTTGCTACGACATTGTCCAAATCATCCGGGGTGTTCCCCGCGCCGTCCGCTACGGCGAACAGGAAGCCTGACATGTTTGCCTTAATCTTATTCGCTGCTTTCCTGGTCATCGTTCTAGCCGGGATTCCCTTGATGTTCGGACTGCTCTCGACAACCATTGGAGCGGTCTTTTTCACCGATCCACGGTTCTCCATTAAAATCCCCAATATTCTGCTCACCTTTCTCTCGGGGATCGAACCTTACATGCTCATTGCGGTTCCCCTGTTCATTTTTGCCGGTGAAATCCTAGCCAAGGGCGGGGCTGGTCGAAGAATCGTCGGGTTCACCCAATCGCTCCTGGGCTTCTTGCCCGGTGGCCTGGGCATGCCATCGGCTCGTTGGTGATTCCTTTGATGCTCCAGAAAGGCTATTCCAAAGGCTTCACGGCAGCACTGTTGGCAGTTTCAGGCACGTTGGCACTCCTGATGCCCCTTTCGATTCCCTTCTTGGTTTATGCCTTCATTTCCAACGTCTCCATGCGGGAACTCTCCATGGCAGGAATTGTCCCTGCCCTGTTTGCGGCCGTAGCCCTTTGCTTTGTCTGTGCTTGGGAAGGATGGAAAACAGGGTGTGACAAAGGTGGAAAACCTTCGTCTTTCGGTGAAATCTGGAAGGCCTTCAAGAGTGCTTCGTTTGCCTTGATGTTGCCCGTGATCATCATTGGTGGCATCTGGACGGGTACTTTCACCCCCACCGAATCGGCTGCCATCGCCACCGTCCTAGGAATTCTCATTTCTATCTATATCTATAAGGATATCGGGTGGAAAGATCTCCCTGTGATGATGATCAGTGCGTTCAAAGTGAGCGCCACTGTAATGTTGGTCATCGGTGCTACCGGTTGTCTGTCGTGGCTGATCACTGTCAATCAAGTCGCCCAAGAGTTGACGGCCTGGATTTCCGTGGTGGCCACCGAGCCTTGGATGTTCCTCATTATGGTGAACATCGCCCTATTCATTTTGGGTATCTTCATCGAACCGCTTCCTGCCATGCTCCTTTCAGCACCACTTTTTATCCCGCTCGCCTTGTTCTTCGGCATCGACATGGTCCACTTTGGCGTCATCTTCACGGGAAACTTGGCCATCGCCCTGTACACGCCACCGGTCGGGGGAACTCTGTTCGTTGCGGCCAAGTTGGCCCATGCGGGTATCGGGGAAATCTCGAAGCGCATCATGCCCCTGATGGGTATGATGATCTTGGTGATCCTCGTGGTAACCTATGTGCCTGGTTCGACGTCGATCGTGCGGGATTTCCTCCTTTCAAAATAGGAGGACGATGAGAATTGCCTCGAGGAATGTTGCCTCTTCAATCGGGGAAAGCGGGAGCCGCATCGAAGAAACCAACGGGATCATCCATTCCATCCAGGGGGACGTTGACTCCATCCTCGAAATGCGGCCCGTAAGTCCGACTGGCTTCTAGAGCTCGAAGCTGCCCTGAACACCTTCAAAACTTAGGGTCAAGACTGCCTCAGGCGAAGCTCCCGATCGTTGATAAACCGCTCGATTCCCTTGAGCAGCCATTCTGGTGACAGATGCGCCTCTTCGGTGATTTCGTCGAGCCGTCCCCCGGTTCGCCACTGGTCGTCGAAGTCGGCGGTCATGGCGTATTCCTTGGCCACCGCCGATCCCAGCCAGTCGTACATGGCTCGGCGCGACATGTTGGAAATCACCGTCGAATCAACCCAATCGCTCATGGGAAGAATCTTCGAGCGATAGGCCAGATCCTGCAGCTTGAACAATTCTGGACTGACCCCGGCTACGATTTTCAGGTTCCAGCCGCGCCTGTCGAATTCGGGCAGGAGTCTGATCAGGTTCGACGTAGATATGGTCCCTTGGACGATAAGGGCCCCCATTTTGGGAAGGTCTTTCCGGAAATCACGGATCAGGTACGCACCCTTGGCCGCACACTCATAACCTTCGATGCCCAAAGCCTGGCGGTCGGGAATGGTGATGGAGGGACGGGTCAAATGGAGGGCGATGATGGGCTGGTCAGTCTTCATCGCCGCTGCCAGCAAGATAGGAACCTCGTTGAAATCGGTGGGGTACAGGTTGATGACCTTACCGTCGGGGAACAATTGGGTTACGACGGGTGAAAACACCCCGTAGTGGGTTCGGGCATCTTCGGCGGTCTCGATTCCCGAATGGCCGGCCACCCACAACACCTTGCCGTACTTGATTTCGCAATTCTGGGCCATCTGGCTCAAAATGCGCATTTCACCGTATTTCAGGTAACTAAACGAAGCGTAGGTGGAGCAAACACCATAGAAGCCGTTGAACTCCTGGAAGGGATGGGTTGCGAGGTTGGTTGTGGTTAGCGCAGCCATAATGGCCGAATTGGCAAACTCGGTGATTTCTTGGGGGATGATGGCCCCCTCCAGATTTTTCTCCCGGTCGTACCAGCCGAAGTTCTTCTTGCCCCCAAAATCCTTGCCGAAATCGGCCACGTTCGTGGACTCGGCGAGGTCGGCCGCGCAGGCCAGGAACAGGGGCCGCCCATACCGTTCCCGGCAAAGGGAGTTGATGTAACTGCCCCATCGACCAAATCCGGCACGGTTGGATTGGAGGGTGCCAGGAGCAACGAACAATTCCGCCGGGTATTTGCTGACGTCGAACAAATCTGCATCGTGGAGGGGGTTTTTCGACAAATCAAACAGAGGTTGGGAGGGAAGAGCAGGGACAGCGTCGGCGAGACCGAGCAAGGTTTCGGTGATATAGTCGACAAGGCCCTGGTCCCGGGCCAGAACATCCGTCACTGCCTTGAGGTTCTGGTGGGCCTGGGCTTCCTGGTCGGCTATCGAGGCCGGTGCAGGTTGACCGGCGTTGAGGAATTCCACACCGTACTTTCGGGCAAATTCTTCCTTGGTTTTCCAGAAGGCCTCGCTGTTCATTTTGTGGGGGGAACCGTGAGACTTGTTGTCAAAAATACCGTAGCCCCGGCCTTTCCGGGTTTTGAAGTACATCATGCTAGGGGCTGCAGAGGTCTTTTGGGTGTCGAACATTTCGAGGTACCCCTGGGCCAGGTCCTTCCACACCGACCCGTCGCCGGCGTTGTACACGTTCCAACCGTAGGGCTTGAACCAGTCCTCGGGGGTGCCGTGGACCA
>JFJP01040368.1_pt1 | contig 11371 bp, 8 predicted proteins | sample 431651 | NCBI WGS metagenome assembly JFJP01 (sample SAMN02602958, study PRJNA72255) | Microbial mat metagenome, whole genome shotgun sequencing project. | biome: fresh water; feature: sink hole; material: water; isolation source: purple microbial (photo- and chemosynthetic) mats found in... | reverse complement strand
GAGTTATGCGCAGTTTATTGTCAATACTGGTTCTTCTGAAGATACTGAGAGTCTTTTGGATGATTATAGTGATCTCTATTCGCACTATTTCCCGAATGCCTATATTAAATTCAAGCAGATAGATTTTCAGTATGTTCCATCCTTCGAGTTCCGGTTTTTTGGTGAAAACACAGAAGAGCTGAAAAAGGCATCCCGCATACTGATGGCCAGGATGAATGAGATGCCGGAACTGACCAATATTGTTACCGACTGGGGAGAGAAACTGCCGGTGCTGGATGTGGAACTTGATCCACTGGCTTCTTCGTGGCTAGGTGTGACCCGTGCAGTTACAGCGGCTAACCTGATGCTGACAACAGATAATTTCACAATAGGATACATAACCGAGCACAATGAGAATATCCCTATAGTTATTAAAACTGACGATAATGGTTGCAAAACTACTCTTGAAGATGTCTCGGGCATTTACGTGGCGACACTTATTCCTTCCGTAAGTGTCCCTTTACGGCAGATAGCAACTGTCGTTCCCCGGTGGAGTGAAAATAAAATTGTACACCGGAATGGTATCAGGACGATAAGTATTACTGCCGATACCAGAAGGAATGTCATCCCCGCAAAGTCGCTTTCCTATATCCAGGATATCATAGAAAATGAAATAGAACCGTCACTGCCGGCAGGCATAACCTATCAGGTGGGAGGGGAACCCGAGTATAACAAAGAAAACTTAGCACCTGTAGTAAACGCAATTATTGCCGCTTTCGCAATAATTTTCTTCTTTTTCCTCTTCACCTACGGAAAGTTCAGGCTTACAGTTATTTCTCTGTTTACACTGTTGTTGTTCATGTTTGGAGCGGTATCAGGACTTTGGATAGCGGGTTATACGGTTGGAATCACAGCAGCTCTGGGTCTGATTGGCTTGTTCGGACTTACGGTAAGGAATGTGATACTGATGTTCCAGCATGCGGAGCAGAAGTTTGTCGTTGAAGGATGGTCCGCAAAAGATGCTGCCTTCGACGCCGGCAAGCGCAGAATGATACCTATATTTCTTACTTCAGCTGCGGCATCAGTCGGGGTGATTCCCATGATTATCTCAGGCAGTTCATTCTGGGCTCCTGTAGGTATGGTAATATTTGCAGGAGGAGTCTGCCTGTTGCTTATGACGATAACAATACTCCCGGTTCTTTACTGGAAATTTAATGAAAAACAGAAATGAAAGGAATAATCTATATACTGTTCTTATATCCGGTCTTACTTTCTGCCCAGCTAAATAATACTGAAGGTCGCAGCAAGCTAACCCTGACAGATGGGTATGCAAATACACGATTGAGCCTCGATTCATGCAAACTCCTTGCTATTCATAACAATTACAGTATCAAGGAGGCAGCAAGTGAAGTTTTGCAATCGGAACAACTTAAGAAAAGCGCATTCACCAGCTACTTTCCTAAAGTAAACGCCGGTTTCAGTGCAGCTAAAATGAGTGATTATTTTATTAAGGGTTCTATTCCGCAGATGAATCTACCGGTGTATGATGGAAACCCGGCTAATCTGCCAGTTGCAACTCAGTTTGCTTACTTCCCGGGCATGCCGCTTAATCTTGTTGATTATATGAACATCGGATATGCTATGGCAGCGCAACCTCTGTTCACAGGAGGCAGAATATTAAATGGCAATAAGCTTGCTAAAACTGGTTATGAGATAAGCCTTGAAAAGCAGTCACTGACAGATGTTGAAGTCCTTGTAAAAACAGAAGAGCTTTATTGGGGCATTATATCTCTTAATGAGAAACTGGTCACTGTTGACAGCTACAGAAAACTGCTGGATAATCTGAACCATGATGTATCTGCAGCTCTAAAAGCCGGACTTATTCAAAGAACTGACCTTCTGAAGGTTCAACTGAAACAAAATGAGCTGGAAGCAAACAGGTTAAAACTGACTGATGGTATTGAGCTGAGTAAAAAGGCACTCTGTCAACATATTGGAATACAATATGACAGCCTGCTTGTTCTTACTGATACAATTGCCATTACAGCAAATCCTGCAACGCTTTTTGTTAACCCGGATGAGGCTGTAAAAAACCGGAATGAATATAGGATCCTTGAAAAGGCAGTTGAGGCTGAAGTTTTGCAGAAAAAGATGGTCGCTGGAGAGTATCTTCCCCAGCTTGCAGTTGGCGTTGCAGGGGTTTATACCGATATGATGGATAAAACAAATAAGATCGGTATTGCTTTTGCAACACTGAGTATACCTATAAGTGACTGGTGGGGAGGATCTCATAAAATCAGGCATAGCAATGCAAAAGTGGGAAGTGCCCTAAACAGGTTTTCCCAGACCTCTGAGTTGCTTGCCCTTCAGATCACACAGGTGCAAAACGAGTTGAGCCAAAGCTATTTTCAGATAGAGATTGCCGGTAAATCGGTTGAGCAGGCCAGGGAAAACCTTGATGTAACAAAGGACAACTACGATGCCGGCATTACAAATATGTCGGAACTTCTTGAAGCACAGTCGGTTTATCAGGATGCTATTAACAGACTGTCGGAGGCGAAATGTAATTATCTGATCACCAGGGCAAGATATATGCAGGCAATTAATATGTACCAGTGATAGGGTAGTAATTGGCGAAATACAGCCAGCAACCCAATGGATAAAACTTGCTGCCAGTCAGATGCCTTTGGCAGTTTCTGCTTTAATTGATGATCTTAGTAATTCAAAGCCTTTTTCATTGCTGATGCGAGGTGAGTAACCAAGCTGCTCCTTAGCTTTAGTGATGTTAAACCAGTGATGCGAGCAGAGTTCTCTGACAATAAAACTTGTAAGAGGAGGTTCAGATTTCAGATTGAAAACCAGGAATGCTTTTTCAAGAATTGTTGCCAGTAACATTGCTAAAGATTTTGGGATTACTTTTTTTACAGGACTTAATCCGTAAGACAAAAGGATGGCATTGACAAAATCCCAGATCGTTATTGGCTCATCGTTTGTTATGAAATATGCTTTTCCGCAAACATCAGGGTTTTTGTCCATTACCTCCATAGTAAGCATCATGGCATCAATATAATTTTCAATATAAGTTGTGTCAATAGTGAAGTTTTTTTTGCCGATTCTTCTGATTTTCCCTGATCTTGCGCGACTCAGGATCCCACTGATAAGCTGTGTATCCCCAGGTCCCCAAACCACATGAGGACGAAGGGCTATTGTTTTAAACTCTTTCGAATTTGCCTTTAAGACCAGTTGTTCAGCTATGGCTTTAGTTGCTGTGTAGGTCGAAACGGGTTTTTGCGGGTATTCAGTTGTTTCATCTGCATTCATAAGGTCAGCACCGCTGAAAACTACGCTGGCAGAGCTGGTATAAATCAATTTTCTGACTTTACATTTTATACAGCTGCTTATAACATTTTCAGTACCTCTGATGTTTGCATTAGAGTACTCATTAAAGGTACCATATACACCGGTTTTTGCAGCTACATGAAAAACTATATCAATACCGCTGCATGCTGATTCAACAGCGTTGGGATCGGCAATGTCTCCCTGGAATATTCTGATCCCATGTTTCATATGCTCTGGATACAGTTTTCTGGAAAAGGTCGATACTTCAAACCTATTTCTTACTAATTCTCTTACCAGTGCCGATCCGATAAATCCTCCACCACCTGTAACAAGTATTTTCATTCCAGTATTTTTTGTGCCCATTCAGCAAGTTTTTCACGGTAAATTTTAGCGTTATGCCTGGGATCAACCGGTAACTTTTTATTAAAAAGTATATGATTGATATTTCTGGTAACCGAATATTGATTGCCAAGTTTTCTTAATTCTTCTTTTAACTCTCCTGTCCTTTTAAATCCTTTTTTAAGTTCGATGCAGATAACCGGAATTTTCTCAGTTTTATTATCGGATCTGACGCCTACCAGGGCAGAACGTGAGACAGATGGATGCATGTTGTAAACAGCCTCGCAGGTAATTGTAAAAAGTATTTTTTTATTTGTAACAACCCTCTGCGATTTTCTGCCATAAAACCATACCCTGCCGGATTTATCAATACGTCCTAAGTCACCGGTACGATGATAAAATATTCCTGTTGCCCTGTCGAAAATCTTGGATCTATGGTTTGCGTCCTTATTCTCGAGATATTCCTGAGAAACATTGGGCCCTTTAATAGTTATTTCACCAACTTCACTTTCCGGAACTGACAAAGAATCTTCCCATAATTCGATGTTATCCTCACTGATATGGATGATTTTAAGATCAATGACTTTAATTGGATAACCTATACATATGCCATTCTGATAGCAATCCATATTTTCATACAGAGTCAGTAACTCTGAATCACATATGTCTGTAACAGGCAAAGCTTCTGTTGCTCCGTAGGGTGTGTGTATTTCAGATCCGGTATTTATCCACTTCCTGGCTTCTCTCAGCACTTCCGGAAGAACCGGGGCGCCCGCAGTCATTATTTTTTTTAATCCGGGAGCCTTAAGGTTGTGCCTGTTGCAATATGCTGACAGTCTTCCAAGTATCATTGGTGAACAGAACATGTGAGTGCAGCAATTGTCGTTAATATTGTTAATAAGTTTTTGTGGTTTGAATGTTGCCGGTTTTGTCATATCCATATCTGCCAGAACTTCTGTAACTCCAAGGCTCATTAAAAGGAGACCTATAAGTGGAAAGGTGCACAAATCAATCTCTCCCGGTTTGTATCCGAAATGATCTCTGAGAATATTGATCTGTGCCGTCAGCATGTATTTTTTGTACATAACGCCTTTGGCAGGTCCGGTACTTCCGCTGGTAAAGAATATTGCTGCAAGAGCCCCGGGATCCTGTTGAAATGAGGGTGTCTTAATATGAATTTTTTTAAAACGCTGAAGACTAAACCCGTTTCCCTGAAAGCAGGAACCTGTTGATATCCATATTTTAACTGAACGGTACGATGCAGGGAACAGAAGTTTCAGCAGAAGAGCTCGGGGAATGCCAATGAAAGCCTCTGCTTCTGTTTTTTTCAAAGCCTTCGACATTGCTTTTATTCCCATCCCGGGATCTATCATAACCGGCACTGCACCAATCCGTAAAAGAGCAAATACAACAGAAAAAAAATCGGGGCCCTGTTTTATCAGGACTATTGTTTTTGTTCCGGCCTTAATTCCAGCTCCAATAAAACCGGAAGCATACGAATCAATCATGCTGCAGAGGTCAGAGTATGATAGAAGCAGTGGATAAAGTATTGCAGGTTTACCGGGATTTTCCAGGGCAAATTCAAAGAGAGGATCCGTAATATTACTGTTTTGATCCATAGATATTAGTTTCTGTAAAGAGAAAGAGATACTGAAATGCCACTACCGACAGTCAGGAACAGGATGTTTTTTGATGCATTAAATTTCTTGTTTTTAAATACCTTATTTAAAGAAAAAATCAGCCCGGCTGAGTATATTTCATGTTGGCTTTCCTTTATGATCAGCTGATTTTTGAAGCCTGTTTTAGCTAGAAATTTTTCCCTGAAGCCATAAGGACTTTGAGATGTTATAAGCAAATCGACCTGTTCCGGATGAAGTTTTTCTTCTTCAAGAAAAATTTGTGTTGAATCTTCCGCACATCTGAGACAGTCATCCAGATAGTTTGCTTTCTGATCTGTAATAAACCGAAAATTGCCTGTATCCCAGTTTGTTGAACTCTTTAAGTCATCAATAAACTCAGGATATGTTTTTGATGTAAATCGCCCGAATCCCTTTCCCTCAGATCCATTTGTAAGCAATACTGCACCTGCGGATGGGAAATAGTTGTAATTATGGGAGGTTCCTGCCAATGGTTTTGTGTCTCCTGCAACAATAAGACCATATTCCAGCTCCCCTGCTGCAATAAAGCTATCAGCAACATGGAAAGCATCCATAATGCCTCCTCCTCCATTATGTATATCAAAAGAAAGAATATTTCCAGGCTCTTTGCTGAACCGTCTGTGCCTGATGTAATGTGACTGAAGCCGGTTTTGTATTAAAGAGCCAATTGCTGGTTCTCCCTGATGTTTTTCATTATATACTCCGGCATTTATAATCATGCCAACTTCTCTCGCACTTATCCTGCCATTCCTCAGGCATTGTCTTGCTGCGCGGAAAGTCAGCTGCAAGATGCCATGACCGAATGCAGGTATGGCAGTTCCTACCGATCTAATTATTGTCCCCATATGAGTCAATAATTTCATTAATTGTAAATATCACCACTCCAATTACCAGACCTGATGCAAAACTCAGCAGCATTATTCTTTCTCCTTTCCGGAATCTTTTTTCATGCAGGCATTTGTAAAGAGTTGTAAAATGTGTTGTAGACGCAGTATTTCCTGCCTCCGAAAGATTCAGAATAATATTTGCGGGTTTTTCTCCAAAATATTCCTCAAAACTATTTGCCCCCATCTGAATTGCATGTTTTGCCGTCTGGTGCGGAATTAGGTGATCGATCTGACTCATTCTTAGTCCGGCTTTTTTCAATGCTATTTCAATTACCTCCGGTGCATTTTCAATTGAGACATCATTGATTTCCTTCATTCGGGTATTCATAATGCCACCGGGTTGCTTAATGCTCTGGTAGCCATCGCACAGATTGCTGTACCTGCTAAGTGTTACTATTTTAGAGACAGATATAGCATCATCCATTGTTTTGCTGCTTGTCAAAATTATTGCAGCACCAGCATCTCCCACAGTAAGGGATGCAAGTTCTCTGTTCCGGGGACTGTCAATGTTCGTTATTGCGTTGACGCACAGGCTTGTTATATACTCACCGCTCACTACCATGCAATTATTGACCCTTCCCTGTGAAATGAAATTTCTTGCTATATGAAGTCCGGTTATCATTCCTGCACAGGCGTTCGAAATATCGAAATTTATGGCCTTTTTATTACCGATCCGTTCTTTTATAAGTAATGATAGCGGAGGTTCATAAAAATGGTTTAGTCCATTAACATATTTCGATATTGAACATGAAATAATCATTTCAATATCTTCATGATGATAATGCGAATGATTTAAACAATCATTAGCAGCCTCAGTTGCAAGAGTCAGAGAGTCTTCCTTCTCACTGCAAAACCTTCTGCTGTGGATTCCTGTAAGTAATTCTAATTTAAGAGGTTTAGGTAATTTCAGCCTGGATGTAATGTCGGAAGTAGTAACCTCTTTTTCCGGTAATTTAACACCAATACTCTCTATTTTGCATCCAGTAATCATGAATTCAACTGTACGAAATCATTTATTATTTTCCCTATTTCACATGGGGCATCCTCCTGGATAAAATGGTTCCCCGGTAATATTCTGCAAGGCTGATTTTTTGTTCCCGGTATCTTTTGCTGAAGAATCAGGTGACCGCCCCGGGTTATTGGGTCATAATCACTGAATATCGTCAGAAAGGGTTTCTGCCATTTCCCCATTTCATTCCATGTTGTTTTGATAATATCTGCCCCAGGATTATTATTTTCTAATGGAATGAGACCAGGTAATATCCTCACAGCAATTTTGTCATCATTTTTTGAGAATGGATAATTGTAACCTTTTTTCTCATCCCTGGTAAGTTTGCGACGGCAACTCATATTTACAATTGTTCCGATAGGGAGATATGGTGAATACCTGGCGAACAATCGCCATAAATGAAAAGACAAGGGTGCCCTGGCAGGGATTACCGGTAAAAACCCGTTGCAGGCAATTATTCCTGAAATTTGTTCAGGGTGCTTTGCTGCAAGTATCATTCCTAAAATTACGCCCCAGTCATGACCGAAAATGCATACATTTTTAAGATTTAAAGCAAGAAAGAATTCTGACAACCAGGCTGTAAGGTTGCCAAGAGTATAACTTTTAGGATTATGGGGTTTATCTGACATTCCGAATCCGGGAATATCTGGAGCCACGATCCGGTTTCCTGATGCAAGACAGGAAGGGAAGACATTTCTGAAAGTATATGACCAGGCAGGAACTCCATGTAAGAATAATATTACAGGACTATCATGATTACCTTCATCTAAATAATGAATATGAATACCTCCAACTTCGGCATACCGGTTAATAAATTGATAGTCAGATAGAAAATAATTGTTCATTTATCCAAAGGTATCACAAAATTGATATTTCTATCCGGATATTTTAGCCTCTAAACAGATGGATACATATTCCTATGAATGCTTAAATGAACTCTACTAATTTTAAAGATAAGCATTTTTTAGTGCAATTGGAAATGTTGATGGCATTAAGATGAAGATCTTAAAGTTTTATTACCTGGAACGGATTAAAGCAGCAGCCAGCGGGGAGACATTATAATTTAATAAGCCTTTTTTTAAATAACCAGATAGAAGCTAATGTCATAACAACACCGATGCTCATTAAAACAAGAATTCTTGGAATGATCTCTTCCAATGGCAGGTTCCTCCAGAAGATGTCATAAAAACCCTGAATTCCCCAGTAGTTGACACTGAGGAAAGCAATCTTCTGAAGAATTACAGGCATTATAAACAGTGGGATCATACTGCCTCCTATCGCCGACATTATCAGAATAATTATTGTGCTTAGATTCTGGGCCTGCTGACGTGTTTTTGCAATAGCAGCAAGAAAAACTCCAATACCTGAGACGGCAAATGCTGTGGCTATTATCATAAGGATCAGAGCCGGAATGTTGATGCTCAGATCAAGGTTAAAGACGAGCCCGGCAAACAGGAACATTGCAGTGAGCTGCAGCAGTGAGATAAAAAAAGCAAACAGCATTTTCCCGTAAAGTATTGAACTGACCTTCAGCGGCGAATAGAGCAATCTGTTTATGGTTCCGTTCTCCTTTTCTTCAAGTATGCTTGCTCCCACACCTGCAACGCTGAAGAGCAGCATTAGTATTGCTGTGCCTGCAACAGCTTGTATCAATCCAAGTTTAATATCATTTTTTTCGCCAACCACTGATGTCCACTTCAGTCCTATTGCGCTTTTTTTATCATTCATTGCACTCCTGATTATATTCTGTTGCAGAATCCCGATTTCCATTTCCCGCGACCTGTCATACAGCAGTTCAATCTGAGGTGCCTTCCCTGATGCCAGGGAATCCTGAAAACCTTTGTAAATTATTAAAGCTCCTGCATACTTGCCTTTAATAACCAGGTCCAGAGACTTCACAGTGTCTGACACAACAGTTTTTATGTCTTCGAGGGAATCAATCCTGTTAATTATTTCATTGGAAGATGTTGTCTGGTCAAGATCTGAAACCAGTAAACTAACAGGCTCTGATCGGCCATCATAGCCACCGATACTGCCATAAGCGAAAGCAAACAGGGTTATCAGAATTACAGGTAGCAGAAATGTGAGAATAACAGACCGCTGATCGTGGAAAAAAAGTGTAAGGTCTTTTTTGAATAGCTTAAACATAACTTAATCTCTTAGTTCTTTCCCTGTTAATTTCAAATAGATAGATTCCAGATTCGTTCCGCGGGTATAAATCCTTTCGATTACTCCGCCTGCATCCTGGATAAGGTTAGTCATTTTCGAAATTTCATTGCTGATATTCTCACAGTCTATTTCAAGTGCCTTTGTGGTAACGTCAAATCTGATTAATGGATTTGCGGACATGATACCGGAAATAGTCTCATTATTGAAATCTGCCAGTTTAATAGTGAGGAGGTCCTTTGCATCACTTATTTTCCTTAGCTCTTTAAGTGTGCCCAGAGCGATTATACGGCCTACATCAATAATGGCAATCTTGTCGCAGAACCGCTCAGCTTCTTCCAGATAATGAGTTGTGTAAATTATTGTCATCCCATCATTATGCAATCTCTCTATGACCTCAAAAATATGATTCCTGTTCTGGGGATCGACTCCTACAGTAGGCTCATCCAGAACCAGGATTCTGGGATTATGCAACAGGGAGCAGGCAATATTGATCCTGCGCTTCATTCCCCCTGAAAAGGTCTTAATCCTGTCATTTTTTCTGTTTACCAGATCCACTATCTCAAGGGTACGGTTGACATTATTTATAAGCACCTGTTTCGGGATATCATATAACCCTCCCCAGAACATCAGATTCTCGTAAGCTGAAAGCTCCTCATACAGGGCAATTTCCTGGGGAACTACACCCATAATAAGCTTTATCGTATCGCCATCATTATTAATGTTGACCCCGTCAATAATAACATCACCCTTGTCAGGTTTAACTAACGTGTTTAAAATATTTACAATTGTTGATTTGCCGGCACCGTTTGGTCCCAGTATCCCAAAGATCTCCCCTTTATTGATACTGAAGCTCATCTCTCTTACAGCTTCAATGTTTCCAAAGGATTTCGAAACAGATCTTACTTGTATCATTTTCGGGATTTTGGGTTCAGCAATTTTACTTGTTATAGTTTAGAAAATGATTTGGCACCGGTTTTTTTAACTTGTTTTAATACTCTGTTAGCAGCAAGTTTTCCGGTTAAAATTGACATGGGTACACCTGCAGGACTATAAGCCCATTGTCCGGCCTGATGAATTGAAGGTATTGGTGTGATTACTGAGCGATCGGAGAACTGAATTTTGTTAATAACCGGCATCTCCTTTTGAAAAGCCCATCCCGTAATGCCTCCTTCGGAACTGCCAACTCTGTTTTCTATGCTAAGAGGTGAAAAGGAAAAACGTGAAATAATTTTGTCTTTTAACATCGGGTAGACTGAATCAGATATAACACTCAGAATACGATTCTCAAGTTCTGTTATAAACACATCAAGCCAGCCGGCTTTCTGAATTTTGCTGAATAAATCATACTCAGCAAGAAAACTGATAATTACGCCGGTTTTCCCGGGAGGTACCAGATCGGCATCCTTTAGTCCTGGCACCGAAATTTCGTAAGTATTTAATCTGGTAAATTTATCGAGCCAGGCAAGTATTTGTTCTTTATCAGTTTTTTCAAAATTGCTTAGCATGGAATCAAGTTCCTTCCTGTGAATTTCAGCAAGACCCACTTTTGAAGGAGTATAAAAGAAATGTCCGTGAGCAATGTTTCTGAAACTCTCAAGAGGCTCATCCACACCAAGGAATAGAGTAAACACAGAATCTCCTCCGCGGTTTTTCAGCATCAGGCTTTTTGATTCTTCGAATTTCGTTTTGATTTTGGGAGCCAATCCTTCTGTTTCAGTTACTTTATAGAATGTTTTTAAATCAGCAGCCCATATCAGATTTTCATATTTATAGGAGATATTGTTATGGTCTGTTACAAGACAACTTTCAGCATTAACTTCAATGATTTTTGTCTCTGCCTTTATTTCGCCGCCATATTCAATAACTTTGTTTTTCATTGCTTCCGATAGTTTTCCAACGCCACCTTTGGGATAGAAATAATCGAGATATAATGAAAAATAGCTCATCGCAAAAAAGGCAGGGGTGTTTTTGAAGAAATGCTGTGAGATAAT
>JFJP01027537.1_pt1 | contig 11372 bp, 9 predicted proteins | sample 431651 | NCBI WGS metagenome assembly JFJP01 (sample SAMN02602958, study PRJNA72255) | Microbial mat metagenome, whole genome shotgun sequencing project. | biome: fresh water; feature: sink hole; material: water; isolation source: purple microbial (photo- and chemosynthetic) mats found in... | reverse complement strand
TAATAGTAATATTTCTATGAGTTTTATTGTAGATGGTTAACATCAATATAAAGGTTTTATGCTATCAATCACAAAGGATTTGAATAGGAACCCTCATTCAAAAGATATAATCAAAGCAACGCTAAGACAATGGAACAAAACACCTTCATTGTTAAAAAATCAAATTGATCTTTATGAAAATGAGATAAAAACGTTGAAGGTATAAAAATTTAAGAATAAATTGATTGAATAAAGTGGAATTTTTTGTAGAAAGAGTTAGAAAATAGCGAAATTCAGAGTAAAAAAGCAAAGGATTTTATTGAAAATCTAAAAAATGATAAGAACTTCATACAAGGTTTTTCTTTTTTGAAAGAACAAAATTAAAAAATTTTATAGAGATAATTTATGAGTTCCCAGATGTATTGATTGAACAACTTCTGAAAAATTCAAGCAATCAAATAAGATTTACAGTCTTGCATGAGAAAAACAAAGAAATTACAAAAAAACCGAATTTTAATCCATTAGATTTCTTGAAAATTTATACAAAAATATTAGAAAATTACAAATATATTGATAGTGATATGATGAGTTTTGAGTTATTTAAAGATGAAAAAACAGAAGGAGGTGATTTAGATGAAACAATAAAAATCAAAAAAGAATCTTCACCGAAAGAAAAAAAATTATTAAAACCTTTGAAAGAAAACAAAAAGGATGAAAAACTTTTTAAAATTCAGAGCTCAAATCCGAATTTAAATAAAACTAATAATAAGAAAACTTTAAATAAATAAATTTTAAAATTTTAAAATCCAACGTAATTAAAATTTTATATGGCTTTATTATGAAATTTTAATATGAGGTCATTTTGTATTATATATCATTTGTGGCACCGGTTGTTGATTCATCATCATCGGTTGTTGATTCATCATTGGCATTTGTTGATTCATCATTGGCACTTGTTGATTCATCATTTGAGGTATTTGATTCATCATTTGGGGTTGTAGATTAATCATTTGGGGTTGTTGGTACATTATTTGTGGTTTTTGATTCATCATTTGGGGTTGGTGATTCATCATTTGGTGTTGTTGGTTCATTATTTGTGTTTGTTGATTCATCATTTGAGGTTGTTGATTCATAAATTGGGGTTGTTGATTCATCATTTGAGGTTGCTGATTCACCATTTGAGGTTGTTGATTCATCATTTGCGAATATTGATTCATTATTTGGGGTTGTTGATTCATCATTTGGGGTTGTTGGTTCATTATTTGTGGTTGTTGATTCATCATCTGAGGTTGTTGTTTAATCATTAGGGGTTGTTGATTCATCGTTTGAGGTTGCTGATTTGCCATTTGAGGTTGCTGATTCATCATTGGAACTTGTTGATTCATCAGTTGAGGTTGATGATTCATTATTGGCACTTGTGGTTGTTGATTATTATTCATTTGAGGCTGTTGATTCACAATTTGGGATTCCTGATTCATCATTTGAGGTTGTTGGTTCATCATTTGAGGTTGTTGATTTATTTGCGGCTGTGAATTAATTTGAGGTTGCTCATTCATCATTTGTGGGGGTTGATTCATTTGATTTTGCATCAGAGGTTGATTTTCCAATGGTCCTGGAATCGGAATTTGGTTCATAGGAGGAGTTTGCATCATAATAACTGGCATCACTTGATTCTGATGGACTGGTGGTGGCATTAATGGTTGCATTCCTACATGTCCAGGAGCTCTCATCGTCAACACAGCCTGACTTCCATCTTTATTTGCATATTGATTTTCTGATGATAGAGCAAAAGCATATTGTGGCATCAGTCTAGGTGCAAATCCTTGTGGAGCTTGCAGTTTTCCAAAATCTTGCAAAGGAGTCGGATACAAAAATACATTTGCTTTGACTTTTGGCTCAGCTTGCATGCAAGGTCCTGCCATCTGACACTTCACCATCAAATCATATTTACATGTTATGATATCACCCGAAGTACTAGGCTCAAAAGGTTTTTCTCCTGCTAATTTCAAAGCTATTTTATTAGCGTCTTTTCCAACTTTCTTCAAATAAGGATCCACTTTTCCAAAATCTTTTTTTAGCAATGTTTTCTGTATATTTCTGACTGCGCCTCCACTCGAAAGCAGCGAAATTGTTTGAATGAATTTGGCTTCAATAGCATCTACAGCTAATCCACAGCCACTATTATCCACTGCCACAATTAAATCAGCTGTATCACCAGCCAGGTAAGTACTTTGCTCAAACTGACATCCCAATTTTGACACGCCTTGATTGACACAAAAACAAGTGTTGCATGCCAAAGAAGTCTCTTTATATAAATTTTCTCTATAATTATCATAATTTTCTCGGATCACCACCATTGTATGATTCTTGATTTTCGGAATATCGTCAAGATGAGGAGAGATTTCTGTCTTTATCTTGTATCGAATTTCTGCATAAACATTACTTTCATCCCCTTTCCCGACATAGATGAATGTGCCAGGAATTGTAACATGTGTTTTCAAACAAAAAGGAAAACTAAAATCTTCACAATTGATAACCGAACCTTTTGGCCAATTGTATAATTGAACAGAATTTCTGTAAAATATGTTTTGCCCACTTCTCAGTGTGAGTTCATCAATCCATCTGGTTTTCTCCCAACCTTTGAATTTAAGCTTGAGAACAGCACCTCCTGGCAAGGGTTTATCCATTTTGATATAAACTGTGCCGTTAATTGTATCTCCAGCCTTGTAACTGTCTTTGTCAGTTATGATAAAAACTCTTCCGTACTCGTTTGAAGAAGTATTTGCACCCATTATATTAAAAATTGTTGTGGAATTTATAAACTTATATTTATAATAAAGAAAAATGAAATAAAAGACAATATATCTAAAAAAAATCTTATCAAATTTTTTAAAAAAAAAAATTGCAGATTTTTTTCCCAACAGATTTATAAAATTAAAATTTGCAAAAAAAATATTTAAAATAAAACAAGTTAAAATTTACAAATTCGGGAATCTTTTTTTAGCGAATTATCTTGATAATTGTGAGTAAATTTGTTTTTTTTATATTTTTTCTAATCATTTTTTTTTTTATAATAATAATTTTCAGATTTTTGAAAAAAAAGTTTTTTGTCCTAAAAAGCTTAAAAAAAAAACGATTAACATTTTTTTTTTATTTAAATTTTTTGATATCTGTTTATAATTCCTCACTTTTATTGTATAAGAACTGGATTTTGGTTCATCATTTGTGGTGGTTGATTCATCATCATCATTGGTTGTTGATTCATTTGTGGTTGCTGATTTATCGTTTGTGGTTCCTGATTCATCATTGGTGGTTGTTGATTCATCATTTGTGGCTGTTGATTCATCATTTGAGGTTGTTGATTCATCATTTGTGGTTGATGCATCCCTATCCCTTGAGGTTGTTGATTTATCATTTGTGGTTGTTGATTAATAATTTCAGGTTGTTGATTCATCATTTGTGGTTGTTGACTCATCGCTTGTTGATTCAAAATCTGTGGTTGTTGATTCAGCATTTGAGGCTGTTGATTCATCATTTGAGGTTGTTGATTCGGCTGGTGATTCATCATTTGTGGCTGTTGATTCATCATTTGAGGTTGTTGATTCGGCTGGTGATTCATCATTTGCGGCTGTTGATTCATCATTTGAGGTTGTTGATTCATCATTTGTGGTTGATGCATCCCTTGAGGTTGTTGATTCATAATTTGTGGTTGTTGATTTTGCAATAAAGGCTGCAGAGGAGTTTGATTCATTTGAGGTTGTATTATAACATTCCCCGCTGGCACCACCTGATTGGGTTGAAATTTTACAGGCACAAAATTTCCCATAGGTCCAGGTCTAATTCTCAAAATCACCTGACTTCCATCTTTTTTAGCGTATTGGTTATCTGGTGATAAAGCGAAAACATAAGGAGGCATCACCTTTGGAGTGAACCCAGGCGGAGCCTGTATCTTTCCAAAATCTGACAAAGCAGTTGGATATAGAAAAACATTAGCTTTAACTTTCGGCTCAGCCTCCATGCAAGGTCCTGCCATCTGGCACTTAACCATCAAATCATATTTGCAAGTAATTAAATCTCCTGAGGTACTCGGCTCAAATGACTTTTCTTTTGAAGCTAATCTCAAAGCAATTTTATTAGCATCTTTTCCAACCCTTTTCGTCAATGGCTCCACTTTTCCAAAGCTTTCTTTCAACAGTGTTTTTTGTATATTTCTCACTTTATCTTTATCATCTTTCAAGGAAATTGTCTGAATAAACTTAGCTTCAATAAAATCAACTGCCAGTCCACAACTGCTATTATCTACAGCCACAAGCAAATCTGCAGTATCTCCTGCCACATACGTGTGTTGTTCAAATTGACAACCTAATTTTGACACTCCTTGGTTCAGACAAAAACAAGTCGTGCATGCCAAAGTAGTCTCTTTATACAAATCCTCCTTATAATTGTCATAATTTTCTCTGATGACCACCTGTGTATGGTTCTTTATTTTTGGTATACTAGCATTATGTGGTGTGATTTCTGCTTTAATGGTGTATCTAATCTCAGCTGATACATCATCTTCTTCACCTGTTCCTTTGAAAAGGTAAGTGCCAGGAATTGTGACATCAGTCTTCAAAGAAAAAGGGAAGGTAAAACTTTCACAATCTATATTGGCACCATGGGGCCAATTGTATAATTGAACGGAATTTCTATAGAAAACGTTCAGGCCGATTTGATCGAAGAGGTTCTCTGACCATTTAGTTTTCTCCCAGCCTTTGAACTTAAGCATGAGAACGCCACCTTTGGGCAATGCTTTTTCCATTTTGAGATAGACGTTGCCGGAGATCGTGTCACCGGCTTTATAAGCGTCTTTTTCTGTTGCAACGTGAATTTTACCGTATTCATGCGACGAATTTCCACCCATTAAATTTATGAAAATGTAACTTTTTTAAAAAATTAATTAAGTATTTTATAATTAAGAAAATAAAAAAAGAGCTATATATAGGATAAAAATAATAAATTGAATTAAATTTTTAATATAATTATTTAATTTCAAAAAAAATTTGTGAAACATAGAACATTGAAAACTCTTTTATATATGTAAAAGACTATGAACAAATATCTTGAGAAATGAATTTAATTTTTTTATTATAATGATTAAATAAAGAAGCCAGTTTTTTAAATGAAATCGTTGTTGAGTTGAAGAACAGAAGTCTCAATTTTCTCGATGAAATCAGCAACACCGGATTCAAAAGCTATATTTATCATCTCTGCAAGCTTCATCTTGCTTAAATATATAATATTCTCTAATGCAAGTTCTTTTTCTTCTTTTATTTTCACAGCTGTCAATAAATTCATTTTTTCACTTTCAATTTTTTCATAATCTTTCTACAAAAAACAAAAAACTTTATTTTAAAAAGAAATTCTTAAGAAAAAGACTTGTATTTTCTCGATAGTTTCTCGAAACTCTTCATTGAGTTTCTTCAAATTTTTCTTTTCCTGATTCAATCTCAATAAAGCCTTCTCATATTTCTCAATCTTTGTGATATTCTCATTCAAAGAATTCGTTAATAGCTCTGCTTTTTTATTAGAAATCTCTATATTCTGCTTATAATTCACTAATTCACCTTCTAACTCCTCTATTTTCTTTATAAACTCCTCTTCTTTCTTCAAAAATTCCTGTGAAGAATCCCTTTGTATTTTCTCTTGATCTCCTTGAAATTTCTCTTGAATTTCCTTTATTTCTATTTGAATTTGATTGTTTTCAAGCTTTATTTTATCATTTTCTAGCTTAAATCTATCATTTTCTAGCTTAAATCTATCATTTTCTTGCTTAAATCGATCATTTTCTAGCTTTATTCTTTCCTTTTCTTGCTTAAAATCCTCAATTTCTACTCTTTTCTTCTCTAAATCCCCATCTTTTCTTTCAATAACCCCTTCCATTTGTCTGATTCTCAGTTCAAACTCCTTTGAAATTTCCCCTTTCACAGCATTTTCTCCTAGTTTTTCTTGGTATTTCTCAAGAACTCTTTGTCTTTCGTTCAATAAATCCTCTATTTTTTGTTCTTTCAAAGAAATCGTCTCTCTCATTTGTTCTAAAAGCTTTTGATTTCTGGTCTTTTCTTCTTTTAAAACGCTAATTTCTTGCTTGAATTTTTCAAAGACAATCGAATGATTTTCTTCTTTAATAGGTTTCAAAGAAGGTTTCTTCGCGATTTCACCTTCTAATCTATTTATTTTTATCAATAATTCCTGCATTTTCTCATCTTTTATCAAGATATTCTCCCTTTGTGTTGCTTCATTTATGGCTTTTTCAATGGAGAAACTTTCGATTTCCTTATTTAAAGAAGCGATTTTCTCATGTAATCCATTGATTTCTAAGATATTCTTCAATAATTTCTCTTCTTTTTCTGTGATACTGTTTTGTGAATGCTTCAAAATCTCTATTTGTTCATTCAATTTATTCTGAAGAAAGCTTTTGTCATCCATAAGCTTTTTTATAAAAAATCCATGAAAATAAAAGCTTTTTTTTTAATACATTTTTATTTTTTAATTCAAGTTCTTTGAGATTTCCTTTAAGATTTTCGCAATTTTTTTCAGTTTCTTTGAGTTTTTCCTTCAAATTCTCTATGAATTTTTCTTTGGTTTCTTTCGAAACTTCGATATCTGACAAGCCATTGATAATTGAGGTATCATCAGGATTTTCATGTTCATAATTCTTGAAATTGCATTCATTCAAAGAACTCACTTCCACATCAGACAAATCGCTTTTCTTTGAAGCTTTCTTGTCGGTTTGTACAGGAATGGAAGCCTTTTTTTTGAGATGTGATTGGAATTTATTCGGGATTTTTTCTTGTGATTTCATAACTTTTTCATTCAGAGATTTATTAATTGTTTTCTTTGAATCACTTAGATGAACTATGAAAGGAAATTTTCTTATGGATAAAAAGGATAAATGTTACGTTTATCTGTTGTTAGTGAATGGTCGTTTTCTTTGGACTCTTCTTCAGAAGAAGAAGAAGAAACTGAATCCTTTTCTTCAGAATCTGATTTTACATGAGACTTTTGCTCTAAAACTTTGTTTTTGTCCTTTAATTCGCTAGAAAATACAAGGAATTGTTGAGGGTTTAAAATAAAACAAAGAACGGATTTGAAGATTTGAGGACTTTTGCAAGAATATCAAAGGAAAGAGTGGCTTTAGAATCAGGGCATTTTTGGACTTGAAGCTTCTCTTCAATTAAATCTAAAGGAGAGAAAAAAATATGAAATTAACCATAAAAGAAGTGAACTATTTTCAAAGTAATTAGCATATTTAGAAAGGTTTAATTTAATTATTCCAGCCACTTTTGTCTCTGTAGGCAGAATTAATAAGACTCGGACATATAAAGGTTTCTCTTGATAAAGTTTTTTTTTCTTGGAGAAATAGAGAGTAGATTGAAGGGTAAGTTTCTCATTGTCGAACACAGCTTTCTTGTTTAAAAGATAGGGAGAAGAAACAGATTCTATCTTAGTTTTTCCTAAATAAAATAAGTATTAAAAAACGATTTATGGTGAGTTTCAGGAGGATTAATAAGAAAATATAGGAAAATAAATGATAACCTCGAATGAGCAAGATAGAAACCTTACAAGAATTCTGTGATGTGAGATTAATGGACAATTCCTTTAGGATCAACTCGATTCTGAATCTAACTGCCAGTGTGCCAATTCTTTTGAATATTTTCGACATTTTTTTCTTATTATTATATAAATAAAGACCTTTAATTTCAGCTATTTCACTTAAATAATTTTCATTAAAAACTAATTTCTTTCTTTCAATAATTTTCTTTATATATAAATCTATTTATCTCACAGTTTCTTTATATAATCCCTTATATCCTCACCTGAAATTTTCTCCAATTTCATTACAATTCCCTTACAAATCTTCTCAACTTCTGGCTCCAAATCATCCAGCATTTCATTCAAAAACGGTAATAAATCATTAATCAACACCACAAATCTCTCATTAAAATGCTCAATAACGCCTTCAATAACCCGCAAAACTCCAACTTTTATGGATTTTTCTTCAGATCTGGTCTTCAATAAGAGTCCATACACCAATGACTTCCATTTGTAATCATCATTTACCAACTCCATCAATGAAATAATGAGTTTCTGAAGGAATTCTTCAGAAAATACAAAGAAATTCTCTTGAGGCACATATTTTTCGAGATAAATTGCATCAAATTGCTTAGGGATAATTTCAACGATTTTCTCGAATTTCTGACTATCAATGAATTCTTCTTTATCTGTTTCGAACAATTTCGCGAGATTCGCAAGGATAATTCTTTATAAAAATGGTTTAAATATGAAGAAAAACAATATTTCAAAAGAAAACTTGTTCAGTTCAGAAGAAAGATAATAGAATTCAGAAGTTTGCTCAAAGGATCTTTTGCTAAGCTTCTTTGAGGATTTGTCTTTGGAGAAAATAGAAGAGAATTCGTTCATAAAGGATAAGGAAAAATCGAAGATATAACTGTAATAAGGCACAAAGTAAACACCCATTTCTCCGATTAAGTCCAGCATCTAAAGAAAAGAATGAATTTTATAAGTAAAATGTGAAGGAAAATTCAAATGAAAAAAATCAAATGAAAAAAATCAAATGAAAAAAATCAAATGAAAAATCAAATGAAAAAAATCAAATGAAAAATCAAATGAAAAAAATCAAATGAAAAAAATCAAATGAAAAAAATCAAATGAAAAATCAAATGAAAAATCAAATGAAAAATCAAATGAAAAATCAAATGAAAAATCAAAGGAAATTAAAATTATACCAATCGATAGACAATGATCTTCCTGTAATGAATAAAACCAAACCCGACCTCGCTCTCCTGGAACTTCTTATCGCTCCAATTCACGATCAAAAGGAAATACTTCTTCAACTGTATCTCATTGAACTTCAAAGCAAAAATCCTAAAAGCTTCAATCTCAGCATTCTCAATCCTCATTAATTTCTCTTTCTTCTTAAAGAAATCCTTCTTTGATTTCTCTTCATCAACATATTTCTTCTTGCAAAAATCGAAAATCACAAGAAAAACCTTCTGAAAATCGCCTCGAATCTCCTCAAAGCTTTCAGCATCACAATTCTTCATTAAAATTGTGATTAAACCACAAATTCTTATCACAAAAAGCGAAGATTTTTCATTGAGTTTCTCCTGTGAAAAAACATCACAAATCGCTTTTGCGAGGTTTCTCGCAGGAATCCTGGAGCCAAGACTCTCGATGATTTGGCTTATTTCTATGTTAATTTCTTCTGATTTTAATGAGAAAACACCGAGGATAATCCTCACTAGAAAAGGACTCAATAAAAGCTGTAGATTCTCAATATAAGAGTTCAGGCCTTTTAAAGAGAGAGAAATTGCATAGAGATTTCCTTTGTTTTTCTCGGCTTCTAAAGTCAAAATACTAAGAAAAATCTCATCGAAAAAAGTTCGAAGACTCTCAGCGATTTTGCAAGAAAAAGCCTTATGGGAAGAAAGTCCTGCGAAAAACGCGAAAACCAGCGATTTTATCAGTTTTTTCTCGTGGGAGAGGAAACGCTGGATTTTCTCAGCCTTTTCAAGGATTTCTTCATCGAGAAAGGAGTTATTCGGAGTGGATTGGCTCATAAGGATTTCTATAGTAATTATCAATGAAATTACAAGGAATTCAGAGGATTTCTTAGTGAAAAAAAACTCAGTATTTCGCTCGATTTCTTGGAGAATACAAAGGAAAAAACCCTTTAAAGAAGTATTTTTAGCCTTTTCTTTGTTTTCAAGCAATTTGCATTGAAAAACCTTCAGGAGTTTTGCTTTAAAACTCAAGGAAAACTGGCTTTTACTAAGCAAATTCCTTGTGATTTTTATAAGAAAATCGAAAGGTATCACCCTTTGCAAAAAATCGCAGAAACTCGAAACTCGAACTTTTAATCGTTTTATCAGTCTTTTTTCAGAGGTTTTATGAGAAATTCGCTTTTTCTCATATAAAGAGAGTTTCTTCACATTTTTATCGAAATTTTGTAATAAAACTAGAGAATTAGCGAAAATTGTTGAGAATTCCTCTTCGAATTGCTCGTTTTGCTTTGAAAAAAGCAGGTTTTTTTCAAGTATTTTCTGAAAAATCGGCGATTTTATAGAGGAATTTATGATGTGTAACAGGAAGGAAAATGCGATTTTCATGAGGTTTTTCTCGGTTTTTTTAAAGCATTTTTTCAAGAGAAAATCCTTGGTTTTTGCCAGTGTTTTTTTTTCCTTTGAAAACTGTGATTTTCTTTGTAAATTTTGAAGAATTTCGAGTATTTTCGAAAGAGTCACAAAAGGAGAAAAAACTGGTTTTTTCCTACATAAAAACTGAGTAGTAGCTTGAGAAACCATGTGTAAAAGCCTTTTTTTATCAGTGTTTTCCTCTTTGTTTTTCAGGATTTTACTAAGGAAAATCAAGAGAATATCAGAGAAAACGTCGTTTCCATAAACATCGAGAATTTCCACGATTTTGTGATAAAAAAGGTCAAAACTGGTTAAATTAAAGGAATTTCCAATGAAAAAAGCTCTTGAAACACAACTTACTGATATATAGAGAAATTGCCTCATTTTACCTGAATTTTCGGTTTTTTCAAGCAATTTCCTTGAGAAAAAAGCTGTTATTTCACGTAAATGCTCGAAATCTTCGTTATTTCTTAAGCTTTTACTGAGGTTTATAAGGAGATTTTCAGCGATTTTTGAGCTTTCTTTGAAGGAAATCCTTGAGAAATTTGCTAATAATTCAAATGAATTCAAGAGAATTTCTGCTTTTAAAGGACTTTTTCCATAATTTTCGAATTTTTTCCTTGTTAAAAGGCTTTTTATGAAGATATTCAATGATTCTAAGGCTTTATAAGTGTTTTTCTCAATGAGGAACCCTCCTAATAGGTCTTTTATATGAATTTCATGGTTTTTCGGGATTTTTTCGAATGAAAAATCAAATAAAACTGAGAAATTTGATAAAAGCTTTGAAATCAAATTATTCATATTTTTCAGTAAAAAAGCGATAATTCTATGATTTTTCGGCTTTTTTTCGATGAAAATCTGAAGAAACCTCCATATTTCCTTATAAAACTTCAAATCACAAGGGCTTTTCACATAGAAAACCTCAAGAAATAGTTCAAAAGCAGGTAAATCTTCATATAAATCATCGAAAAGTCCGATAAAATGACTGTCTTCAAAAGTGAATTTCTGGAAAAAAGCCCAGGTTTTTTCCTTTGTGAAAATCGCAGCTTTGAAAAGCAAAGAAAGGACTTTTCTGGCATTTTCTTCAGAAATCGCTGAGAAAATTTCCGGTTTTTCGCTGAGAAAATCAAGTAAAATATCATAAAATTTCGTTTGTTTTTCTATCAGTAATTTCTCGGTAATTTCAAAGAAATC
>JFJP01041014.1_pt1 | contig 11373 bp, 9 predicted proteins | sample 431651 | NCBI WGS metagenome assembly JFJP01 (sample SAMN02602958, study PRJNA72255) | Microbial mat metagenome, whole genome shotgun sequencing project. | biome: fresh water; feature: sink hole; material: water; isolation source: purple microbial (photo- and chemosynthetic) mats found in... | reverse complement strand
ATCTCATGGTATATCAACTCATTCCCAAAAACTATCAGTTCATAAAAGTATTGAATTAGAACTATTTTGAAGATAAAAATCCAAAAGTTTATATTTTCATCAACCTATTGATTGAGCATATAAATTAATATTTTGTTTTTTTAAATCTTGATTTAAACTTAAATATAAATCTCTAATATTAGTAAAAGCTGTAAATAAACATAAAGTTTTTCATTTAACTACTTTAAAAAACTCAAATAAAAATTCTTTTAAAATATTAAAATTATATTTAATACTTCCTAAATCATCTGGAATATAAAGTAAAGCTTGTTTACTATAATCAAAATCAGACTCTAACTCATAAAAATTAAAATCTTTTAGTCATAAAATATTAGTAATATAATCAAAATTATTATCTACTTTTAGTGTTGCTGATGCTAATATACATACATCTAATTTATCCCAAATATTTTTTTGAAGATATTCTCAAACATTTAATAATGTATAATAAATATTTCATTTATTTCTCTCATCATATTCATAAACACAAATATATTTAGAACTAGATTCAATTTTAAGTACTATATTTAATGTTAAAATTGCTTTATTTAAAACATCAATATCCTTTTTTAAATTATTATAAACTTTATCTTCCAATAATTCTAATGAATTTGTAATATAACTTACTAATTCTGATAAAGATGCTAAAATAACTGATATTGAATCGTTTTTATCAAAAAAATCTTGAGTAAATAAAAAATTTGGATTTTGTGCTTGTTTATTATTTTTGTAATAATATAGTAAATCAAACAATGTATCATTTTCAAATAAAATTTTATCAACTGTTAAATCAAAATTTTCAATAGTTGTTTTGTGTTTAACTAATATTTTTTTTATTCAAGTTAATATTTCATGGAAAAAGTTCTTTTGTAAATCTATTCTTACAGCTTGAGTTGTAGCATCTTCTAAGTTATGTGACTCATCAATAATAACATTTTTTATATTTGGTAAAATAGTATTATCTGTTGAGATATCTTGTGAAAGTAGCGAATGATTTACAATTACTATATTTGAATTAAATTTCATTTAAATAATAATATTCTTTTGGGAAATAATTAAGTTCATCCAATTCTCAAAATTCAGTTTCAAATAACCAAAATATTATTTTTAAGACAAAACTTATCTCCTCAACTTCAAAATCTATTTTTTCATTTAAAAAATAAAAAAATGGATTAACTCATAAATAATTTTTTCTTCATTTTATCTTCGAATAAGTAAAATCTAATCACAAATTATTACTTAAATAAGCTAAATCTTTGTTATATATTTGATCTTGAAGAGTTTTTGTATTTGTAGAAATAAATACTTGTGTTTTATTTTTTAGTGAATTAATTACTCAAGGTATTAAATATGCAAAGGTTTTACCAACTCAAGTTGGAGCTTCTATAATAGAATTTTGTTTTTTTAAAAAACTATCATTAACTATTTTTCACATTTTTAATTGATTTTCTCTTTTTTCAAATCATTCAAATTCAAAATACTTCACAAAATCTTCACAATTAATATCTGAGTTTTCTTTTATTTCATTTAAAGTTAATGGTTTTATTGTATTTAATATAAGTTTTTCAAACTTTAATTCATCTAAATTAGTAACAAATCAAAAATAATTTGATAAAAATTTAATTGATGGATCTTGAGATTTTAAGAAAATATAAGCCAATATTTCTTTTTGATTTATTGGTATTCTATTAATAATTTCTACTAATTTTTTGAATAATTTATAAGTAGCTAAAGTATCACTTGCAGCTCTATGTGCATCAACTAGATCTAGTTTTAGTGAAATTGCTAAACTTTCAAGTGATAGAGATTTTTCTTTATATAACAAAAAATTAGATAATGGAAATGTATCTAAAACTATGTTATTTTGAAGATCAATTCAACTAGCTATTAAAAAATCTCTATCAAAATTTGTATTATGTCAAAGGATTGGATTATCTCAAATAAAATCTGATATTTCTTTTATTTTATCTGAAAAATATGGTGAGACTTCTACATCTTTATCAAAAATATTAGTAATATTTGATATTAATTGTGGAATTGGTATTCAAGGGTTAATTAAAGTTGAATACTCTTCAATTATTTCAAATGTATTTTCATCAAATTTTAAAAGTGCAACTTCAATAATTTTATCATTTTTTGAATCTATTCATGTTGTTTCTAAATCTAGTGCTATTATCATGGTAAGGGGGTTATTTTATATCTAATCTTTTAAATAGTTCTTGTTTTTCTTTTGAAGTTAAAGCTCTATAAGTTCATTCAGCTAAATTTCAAAGTTCTATATTTTCTATTCTTATTCTTTTTAATTTTTTAACTTTAGATCAAACTTTTTCTACCATTCTTCTTATTTGCCTATTTCTTCACTCAGTAATAGTAATACTAAATTTTCATGAGCTTAATCTTTCTATTTCTGCTTGTTTTGTATAACTTCACAAAATAAACACTCAAGCACTCATAGTTTGTAAAGCATCATCAGAAATTGGACCAAAAGTTTCTACAATATATTGTTTAGAGTGATTATATCTAGGATGCATTAAATAATTTGCTAGTCTTCCATCATTTGTTAATAAAATTAATCAAGTTGTTTCTTTATCTAGTCTTCAAATAGGGAAAACTCTCTCAGGAAAGTCAATGATGTCCAAAATTGTTTTTTCTCATATTGAAGCACATGTTGTAACAACTCATCTAGGTTTATTGACAGCATAGTAAAGCAATTTTTTTTGTTCTTCTACCATTTTGTCTAACATTTCTACCTTATCATTTTCTGGATCTATTGTTAATCAAATAGTTGCAATTTCTCAATTTACTTTTATCAATCATGCCCCAATATATTCTTCAGCTTTTCTACGAGAACAAATTCAAGCTTGTGATAAATATTTATGTAATCTTACTTTTTCCATCTAATTATTATTAAAAATTATTTTATATAATATAACAAGTTTTTACTTTTTTTCAAAAGATTTTGCAATTAAAGAATTATGGTTAGAATAAGATAAAAATAACCCCCTAAATCCCCCTTATCAGGGGGACTTAAAAATTAGTTAATCTTTTATTATTCCTCCCATGATAAGGGGAGGTTAGGTGGGGTTCTATTTCCTAACAACAACATATGAAAGAATTTCACCCACAGTTTATTGAAAGATACACACCATTATTTAGTGAAAGTGAGTTTGCTACTTTTTTGGAATATTGTAGAAAACCTTTAAGAAAAGCATTAAGAGTAAATACAAGTAGAATAAGTATAGAAGATTTTATAGAGTTAGCTCAAAAAAATGAATGGATTTTAGAAAAAATTCCATATATTGATAGCTGATTTTTTGTAGAAAGAGATATTAATTCAAAAGCATTTTGAAAATCAAAAGAATATTTTTCTTGATTATTTTATATTCAAGAAACTTCTTCTATGATACCACCTATGGTTTTAAATCCAAAACCTGGAGATATAGTTTTGGATGTTTCAGCTGCTCCATGAAGTAAAACAACACAAATGGCAAATATGATGAATAATAACTGACTAGTTATTGCAAATGATATAGTTCAAGCCAGAATTAATACTATGATTTATAATATAGAATATCAATGAATTTTAAATACTGCTGTTTCTAATCTTGATTGAAGAGATTTTTGAAGATATTATGAAGAAACTTTTGATAAAATATTACTTGATGCTCCTTGTAGTTGAGAATGAACAATGAGAAAAGATGATATAAATTGGAATTATGAAGTAATTCTTGAATTATCTAGATTACAAAAAAAGATGATACATTCATCTCTTCAAGCATTAAAAGTATGATGAGAATTAGTTTATAGTACTTGTACTTTAACACCAGAAGAAGATGAAATGATTATTGATTATGTAAAACAAACATTTGGTGATGCTATAGAGGTTATGCAATGGGAACTACCATGACTTAAAAGTAGTCCTTGATTAACAAATTGGGAATGAATAGAGTTACATCCTGATTGTAAATTTTGACATAAAGTTTGGCCACATATAAATGATACAGAATGATTTTTTATAGCAAAATTTAAAAAATTAGAAAGTATTGATAGTGATAAAAAAATCTATTATGAAAGAAAAAATGAAGAAAAAATATTAAAATCAAAAGAAGAAAAAGTATTTTTTGGAATTTTAGAAAAAAGATTTTGAATTAAAAGTGAAGTTTTTAAAGATAAAATTATTACAAAAAATTGAAAAGATTATAGAATAAGATCTAAACAATCTCAAAAATTCATAGATTTTCCAAATATAAAAAATGCATGAATATCACTTTGAACAGAATATGATAACAAGTTTTTATTAAGTTTTTATGCAAGTCAAACTTTTTGATATTTTGCTACAAAAGAAATTGTTAATATAGATTTGGATCAAGCTGAAGATTTTATGTTATGAAATGATATAAAATTAAATGAGCAACAAGTTAAAAATCTAACTTTATGACAAGTAATTGTTAAATATGAAAATATGATTTTATGAGCAAGTTTGCTTCAAAAATGATGAAATATTAAAAATCAAGTACCAAGAAAAAATATTAAAAGCTAAAAAATTCCTGATTAATCAGGAATTTTTTATTTATTTTTGACAAATTAAATATTTTCCATATAAATATCTAGATATTTTTTCATAAATTAATTATATTAGGAGGTTTTTATGAAAGGGGCTAGCTTTATTGCTGCTATCATTGTTCTTTGTTCCAGTATCACATTTGCTGGAACTGAAGAAAAAATTGGTAAAATAGTTAAGCCACAGACAGATTTAATTAATCTGCTACTGAAAGCAAAACTTATTTTACCAAAAGAAAATGTTATTGATACCTTAATTAATATTGAGGTAGAATCCTTATCAAACAACGAAGATTTACAAAGAATACTTCAAAAAGAAGTACAAAAAAGTGAATATCCTGTTGATTACGAGAGGCTTTTATATGAATACGTTTTTGAAGATATTAAAACTAGGTATTATGGAGTTTTACTCCAATATATTGGTGAGTAGTATCATCGTTTAATATCCCTTATAAGAATTAAAACTTGTTTGGGATTTTTTTTATAAAAAAAACTAGAGTTCTCTAGTTTTTCAATATTCTAACTTCATTTTCTAATTCAAATCAATACTCAGACTTAACTTTTTCTTGTGCTAACTCCATTACATATAATAAATCTCTATAATCTCAATTATCTTTGTTAGTCATCAGAAAATTAGCATGTTTTTCAGAAAAATATGCACAGTTATAAGTAAATCATTTTAATCAAACTAATTCAATAAGTTTTCAAGCACTATTATCTTTATTAGGATTTTTAAAAAAACTTCCACAACTATTTCATTTTGGTTGCTTATTTTCTCTAAAATCAATATTATCAACATCACTTGAGTATTTTTCTTGTTTTAGAGATAAATCAAAAATAACACTGATAATAAAATATTTTTCATCATTTTTAAATAATGAAGATCTATAATCAAATTTAGAATCATTTTTTGAAAAATCTTTTATTTCTCAAGTAGATAAATCCAATATTTTAGCGCTTACAAAATTACTTTCAGTTTCAAGTCCAAAACAACCTGCATTTCAAAAAACTGCTCATCATACTGAACCAGGTAATCCAATAAACCTGTGCCATAAATCATTATTTAATTTTTCTTCTAAATATAGAGCAATATCTGAAATATTATTTTGAGTGTAAATATCTAATATTTTAGTTTTTTCATCATAAGTTAATCAAGTTAAATTGTTTTTAATTATAACTCAATTAAATTTATCAAAAGCAAACATTGTATTTGTTCATCCTCAAATTATGTAAAATTTAATATTAGATACTTTACAAAAATTATAAATTTCACTTAATTTTTCTATATCATTTTGGTTATTAATTTCAAAATAATATGATGTGATTGCTTTTGTTTTGAATCATGATAATTCTGTAATATCAATATTTTGTTGTAAATAGTTTAACATTTTTATATTAGTTTAGTTTATAAAACCCCCTAAATCCCCCTTATCAGGGGGACTTAAATATTTTCATACTTTTCCTCCCCTAATAAGGGGAGGTTAGGAGGGGTTTTGTGTTAATTATATTTTTAGTTAATAATAAATATTTATATTTTTATTCATCTTTTAAGTTAAATCTTTCAAAAACCAAATTTATTTTATTTTCTAAAACTTCATCTATTTTTATTCATAAATCACATGCTACTAATAAAGTAGACAAAATAACATCAGCACATTCTTTTTCTAGTTCATCTCTTGAATGTTCTTTTCAAGCTCTAGTAAATCATACACTTCATAATATTTCATTATAAAATTCTCAAACTTCTTCTCAAATTTTCATTGATTTTAAAACAAGTCTTTCAGTCTCAGATCTTGTTTCATGGTTTTTATTTACCATATTATTAAATATTTCTATTTTTCTTAATAATTCTTTTAATTCCATATTTTTTATTGTTAATTTTTTAAAAATTTTCTTACAGCATCTGCAGTATAACTTCAATCAAAATTAGATAATTCTTTAATATTTCAACTAAATATCAATTTTCATCATTTATCTCATCATTCTTGTCAGATGTCTATAATATAATCAGAATTCAATATTACATCTAAATTATGTTCTATAACTAATACAGTATTACCTTTATCAACAAGTGAATGTAAAATAGTTAATAGTTTTTCAACATCACCAAAATGTAATCAAGTAGTTGGTTCATCAAGAATATAAAAAGTTTTACTAGTAGATCTTTTTGATAATTCAGTAGCTAATTTGATTCTTTGACTTTCTCAACCAGAAAGTGTAGTTGAAGATTGTCATAATTTAATATAACCTAATCAAACATCATTTAAAACTTGTAGAATTTTAACAATTTTTGGATGATTTCTAAAAAAATCTAAAGCTTCTTCAACTGACATATTTAATACATCAGATATTGATTTTCATTTATAAGTAACTTGTAGTGTTTCTTTATTAAATCTTTTTCAATCACAAACTTCACATGTAACATAGACAGGTGGTAGAAAATGCATTTCTATTTTTTTAACTCAATCTCAATCACAAATATCACATCTTCAATCACGTGTATTAAAACTAAATCTTCAAGGTCAATATCATCTGATTTGAGCTTCTTGAGTTTGGCTAAAAACGTCTCTTATCAAATTAAAAACTCCAGTATAAGTAGCAGGATTACTACGAGGTGTTTTTCATATAGATCATTGATCTATAACTAATGCTTTATCAAGATATTCTAGTCAAATTATTTCTCAAACTTTTCATACATTTCTTTGTGCTCTATTAAGTTTATTTAAAAGATAATTAGCTAAAATATCGTTAACCAAACTAGACTTTCAACTACCACTTACTCAAGTAACTGTGACTAGATTAGAAAGTGGTATTTTTACATCAATATTTTTAAGATTATGATGTGATGCATTTTTAATTTCTAAATGATTTTTAATAAGTCTAGGTTGTCTAGAAATAAGTATATTTTTTTGTTTACTTAAATATTTTCAAGTTAATGATTTTTCATCTTTTATTATTTCATCAAAAGTTCACTCAAATACAATATTTCATCAATGTATTCAGGCTCATGGTCAAACATCTATAATATGATCTGATTCTCTCATAATATCCTCATCATGTTCAACAACTATTAAGGTATTTCAAATATCTCTTAATTTTTTTAAATTTGCAATTAGCATATCATTATCTCTTGGATGTAGTCAAATTGAAGGTTCGTCTAGAATATAAATTATTCATTCTAAACGAGTTCAAATTTGAGTAGCTAATCTAATTCTTTGAGATTCTCAACCTGAAAGAGTATTTGCTTTACGATCAATTGTCATATAATTTAATCAAACTCATGCTAAAAATTCTAATCTTTCAATTATATTTTTCATAACTTTGGCTACTATTTGTTTTTCTGATTTTGTTAAAGTAATACTTTTAAAAAAATCTAAAGCTTTATCTACTGAATAATTAGATAATTCTCAAATATTTAATCATTTAAAATAAACAGATAAACTTTCAGAATTAAGTCTAAATCAATGACAATCATCACATTCAATTGATGTTAAATAATCATCATAAACTCATGTTTCAGAGGTAGAATCTAAATATCTTCTATTTAATGTAGTTATTACTCATTCAAAAACAGTTGAATATTCTTTGAATGCTCAAAAATCTCATCTTATTGTATATTTTTGTTTTCAAGTTCAGTATAAAAGTATTTTTCTTTCTTCTTTAGTTAATTTTGGATATTTAATATTTAATCTTATTCAAGTCGATTTTGAAACTTCTTTTAATAAATTAAAAAATGTATCTCATCAAAATCATGGTGCAATTACAGCTCATTCATCAAGTGTAAGATTATAATTAATAATATTTTCTTCTAAAAATACCAATTTTTCTCATAATCAATGACAGTTTTGACAAGCTCAAGCATGAGAATTAAATGAAAAATTTGAAATATTTAATTCTTTAGGAATATGTCAGCATTCACTACAAACAAAGATATTACTATATTTTTTTTCTTCTATTTTATTTTCTAAATGTATGTCTATATTAATAAATCATTGTCCAACTTTGAAAGCTAATTCCAAAGAATCTATTAATCTTTTACAATCTGAAGAATTTTTATCTTCATATTCTCAAACCATTAATCTATCTACAATTATGTCTACATTATTTTTTTCTTCAGTATTAATTTCAAATTTATCATTTAAATTAAAAACTTGATTATTAACAGAAAATCTAATAAATCATAATTCTAAAACCTTAGCTTTAATTACATCATTTGTTAATCAAATTTCATTTTTAAAAAGAGGTGATTTTATTACAAATTTTGTTTGTTTTGGATAACTTAATAAATCAGATATTACATCATTTAATGAATCTTTTTTTATTCAATTTCAGCATTCAACACACTTTCTATCTCATAAATTCAAAAAAAGTAATTTATAATAATCATAAATTTCAGTTATAGTTCACACTGTAGATCTAGGATTTCTAGATGTCGTTTTTTGGTCTATTGATATAGTTGGTGATAATCAATGAATTTCTTCAACTATAGCTTCTTCTTTCATTCATCAAACAAACATACGAGCATAAGTAGACAAACTTTCAAAGAATTTTTGTTGTCAAACTGTATGAATCGTATTAAAAGCAAATGATGATTTACCTGATCATGATAATCCTGTAATTACTGTTAATTTATTTTTTGGTATTTTTACAGAAATATTTTTCAGATTATGTGTAGAAGCTCATATAATTTCTAAATATTTAGACATATTTTTTTAAAATAAATTAATATAAAAGTTAGCTATTATTTTAGTTTATTATTATGTAAAGTCAAAAGATAATTTTAATCACTAGCTATACAAATAGCTGTTACAGACTTTACTCAATATTTTTTAAGTATTCTAGATATTTCATTAATAGTTGATCAAGTTGAAATAATATCATCAACTATAATTATATTTTTTCATTTTACAATATTTATTAAATTTTTATTTACTTTAAAAACATTTAATAAATTATAAAATCTATGTGATTTATCAAGTTTTGACTGACTTTTAGTATTTTTTGTTTTCACTACTAAATTATTTATTAATTTAATATTAGATAAACTTGAAATTTTTTTTGCTAGAATTTCAGTTTGATTAAATCCTCTAATTAATTTTTTCAGAAAAAACATAGGTGGAAAAATGATAAAATAATCATCCGTATTTCATTCTAAATTTTTTAACAGTAGTTGAGTCAGATATTCTCAAAAATCATTAAATATGTCATATTTTCACTTAAATTTTGCACTTAATATAAGTTTTTTAATTACTTTATTTTTATAATGACTTAAAACTATAACTTTATCATAAAAAATATCTATTTTTTTACAATTTTGATGAATACAAAAATTATAACTAGGTAATTTACAAATATAACAAAATTCTGTAAAATTCTTTTGATTATAAAGACACTCTTCACATAAATATATTCAAATTTTACCACATGAATAGCATTTTTTTGGTGCTACTAAATCTTTTAAAAAATCTATTATCATTTTAATTTTTTTAATTTATTATAACTTGAAAATAAAAATAATGCTTCAAATAACATATATATTCAAAAAATTAATGAATCAAATTTTACAATTTTAAAAAATATTATTGTAGCAAAAATATTTATAAAATATGCAAATAAGTGAAATAAATGATTATCATGAATATTTTGTAATTTTTTTAAATAAGTAAATCAAATCATAAAAATAGAAGTATTTATCAATATAAGAAAAAAAGGTATACTTACTATTTTTATTTCAAAAATATGAAAAACTGAATAATAATATAAATATAATATTGTTAACAAATAAATAAAATATGATAAAAAATTGTTAAATCTTTTATGAATAAACTTATTAAAAATAGCTGAAAGTAGTACCGTTAAAAATATAATTTTATTAAAACCATAAACTGGTAAAAAAATTAAACCAGATATTATTCATAAATATGAAAAAAATATTCATATTCATTTTAAAAATAAAATATTATTTTTAAAAAATTAACTCAAATTAAAATTTTAAAAATTATTACTGAAAATAAAGTAAAAAATATAGTCAGATAATATAATGGATTACTAAAATCTATAAATATATAAGTATAAAAAAATGAAACTATAAATATAAAAAATATAAAATTTGATAATAAAATTTTATCAATTACTTTATTTTTATGTTTTAATTTATCATAATACATTAATATATAAAAACTAATAATTACAAGTATTGCATTTAATAAATTTATTAAATTATTTTTATCTAATATATTAAATATATTAGATTTTTCATTTAAAATAGTAATTTTATAAATTATATTAGAATAAAAATATAAATGTGTAATAGAAAAAATTATAGAATTTATTCTTAAAAATTCTCTACTTGTTTGTGATTTTTTTGATAATAAAAAATATAATAAAGTAACTAATGATATAATTACATAAATATATTCTTTATCAAATTTTAATCAAATACATATAAAATAAATTGATACATAAAATAATAAAAAAGCTAAATAATATGATATTTTTTTTATATATAATTCTCAAGTTGATGTTATTTTTTGTGTTGTTGTTTTTTTAATTTTATTATTTTCTGATTTTTTATCTTTTGTTATTATAATTTTTTTCTTAATTAATGGTGAAAAATATATAAATAATAATATTCAAATAATCAAAAAAATACTTGATTGTATTAATACATTTCAAGTTAATGATTCTAAATCCCTTGCAACACTAATTCAATTATCTTTGAAAAATACTGATTTTTCATCAAAACTATCAACATTTATTAATTTATATAATATA
>JFJP01018846.1_pt1 | contig 11375 bp, 6 predicted proteins | sample 431651 | NCBI WGS metagenome assembly JFJP01 (sample SAMN02602958, study PRJNA72255) | Microbial mat metagenome, whole genome shotgun sequencing project. | biome: fresh water; feature: sink hole; material: water; isolation source: purple microbial (photo- and chemosynthetic) mats found in... | reverse complement strand
AGTTTCCCGAGGAACGGATTGATCCGCACTTTGCGGCACCCCGTATCGGCAATCTGGATCCCCAGCACATGGGCGATGAGCCACGGTGCAGGCCCCGAGGCCCAGCCGTGGCACAGGCTGTGACGGAAACCCTTGTAGCAGAACTGGCCGAAATCGCCATGGATATCCTGCTTGCCGGGCACGGGTAGTTCATCAATGCGGAAGGCATTGCGGGTCCATTCGAGATCGAAATCCTCCCAGAAGCTGGTGGCACCCATATCAAGCATACCGCCCCAGTAGTCGCGGACCGTGTCGATCCCATGCTGGATCTCACCCGCCTTCGCCATGGCCTCCAGCATGTAGTAGCCGTAAAAGGTCGAGACGCCCTTCACGCCATTCGCTCCCAGCATCCCATCATACATTTCCTGAACCGGGCGAAGTCCCGACAACGCCAGCAAGGCAGCCACCTGCTTGCTGCCTTCCGGGCCGGGCACGTATCGGCGCAGGCTTTCCGCCCCCCGGCGGCAAGCGCCGGCCAGTCGGTCGTCACCAAGGGCGGAGGCAAGGCGCACACCATCCTCGAACACCATCAGCATCAACGCCTGCATACCGGCATCCACCGCCGGGCGGTTGTGCTGGGTAGGCCAGTCAAGGAAACCACTGGGTAGGGCGCACCGGCCTTCCGGGCTGATGTGCCTGGCCAGGTTCGCGAAGACCGCCTTGATGTACTTGTGCTGCTTGCGCAAGTAGTCGGCATCGCCCGAATTGACATACAGGTCATGCTGGCAGCGGATCCACCAGAGCGTGTAGGATGGCATATTGTTCATCCAGCCATCAGCCGCCGTGATGTCACGCATGTAATCCAGCGAATCGGTCACGACCGATTTCTGCCCGAACACTGCCAGTACGGACATCATTTCGGGATGCATATCGCCCATCCACACCAGACGGTCGCGCTTGATGCCATCCCAGAGGTAGTCCTGGCAGCAAAGGTGGACGGTACGGGCGGCAGTCGCCCAGATCCGGTTCAAGCGCTTGTCGCTGCACGTGAACGAGCCAAGCTTGGGCATCGGACGCATCAGCGAAATCGCACGCAAGGACTCCAGACTCAACACCCCCTCGGTAACGAGATCCACCCGCACAAAGCGGAAGCCCGTATTGCCGATCTCGCGGGCACCCGCCCAAGGAAGGTCGATCACGCTGTCGCGGATCGCATGATCATTACAGGCACCCCGCTCGCCCAGATCAGCCATGGCCTCTGCCACCGATTCACCGAACCTCACGCGCACCTTGGTGCCTTTCCTGGTCGGCCCCCCACAGGCCAGTTGCAGCCCCCCATGCAGCTCGCAACCGAAGTCTACCAGGACCGAGGCCGGCGCCCCCTTGTTCTCCATCCGACAGCCGGATCCATCCAGGAACTTACCTTCCGGAACCTGCCCGTACCGCTTGGCCAGCAGCATTTCAGGTGCCGTGACAGAGGACATCTCGCTATTGACGGACACCCATACAACACGGGTCGGGGAGACGAAAGCACGAGTCGGCAGCATTTCATTTTCTAGCATCGCTTGTATCCTTGTTCTTCTTTTCATCGCAGTCTGTACGAACAACCGTCGTTATCCTTTGTCTGGTCTTCCGAGCGCACGCATCGGTAAAGTAGTCTGGGGCAGGGTGCAGAGGTAAAACCCCGCCGACATGGCCGGGCTGGTACTTGTCATTGATGACACTTCCATCCTCGAACGGGTCGTTCGTGCGCTTAAGCCAGTAGGCCAGCTTGCAGTGCATTGACTTCTGCAAAGCGACGACATCGGGATTGTCGCGGCCTGCCCAGCTTATCAGGTTGCAGCGCTGGAAAGGATCGGCCTTGTCGTCATAAAGCAGCCATGGTCCTTCCGTGGATTCGGCATAGGTGTGGGTGCGTGTCACCACCCCGCGGAAAGGGGGAGACGGGATGATATGCACATCAGGAGCGAAATTGATGAATACCGAATCAGGCGCCGCCGTCTCATCACCCTGGATGAAGGACGAAAGGTCATCAGGCGCCGCCGTCTCATCACCCTGGATGAAGGACGAAAGGTCATCACCTTCCATGCCGGACGGGATTGCAGTCCCCGTCATCGCGATCAGCGACGCCGTCAGTTCAATGTGGCTGATCGGTCCATCGGTCACCCGTCTTGATGGGATACGACCAGGCCAGCGCATCAATAGCGGGATCCCGACTGATTCGCGCCACGGCTGGCTTTTGAAGAATTGGTTCTGGTTTCCGAGCATATCGCCGTGATCAGAGGTGAACACCACGATGGTATTCTGATACAAGCCAAAATCTTTAAGCATCCGCTCCAGCCGCCCCAACTGATCATCCAGCGCCATGATGTGAGCGTAATAGCCAGCTACGATTTCATTCTTCGCCCGGCGGATTTCGCCGGGAACGTAGACGCTGTTGGTTTCCATGAACGCCACATCCTCGGGATTGTAACGCGCAAGCAGTTCTGGTGGCATCTCTCGATACGGATCGTGCGGAGTCCCCCATGAGAGCACCAGGAAGAAGGGATCATCCGCCTGGGACTTGGCCTTCATGTAATCAATCGCCAGATCTGTCTGGTGTATGGGCTCGTACCCCTCGATGAAATGCGGCTTGGGTTCATCGGTGTAGTAGAAGGAATGCATGTAGTCGTGGGTGCAGTTTGCCACGGCCCAGTAATCATCGAAACCGAGCCGACGCGAACCGGGTGGAGTGAAGCCAGTACGAGCCCCGCCGTCGAGATGCCACTTGCCGATATACCCGCACTTGTAGCCAACCGCACCAAGCGCCCCGGCAAAGGTCGGGCCGCCGTTCTTCACCTGTAGTTCATTGTTTACCACCCCGTGCGAGAGCGTGTGCAGGCCGGTAAAAAGGGTTCCACGCGCAGGGGCGCAGGAGGGACAATTTGCAACCGCATTGGTAAAGCGGGTTCCCTCCGCCGCGAGACGATCCAGATTCGGCGTGCTGATCTTCTCGACACCCGCGCAACCCATCGCGGTCGAACGCATCTGGTCGGTAAGGATGAACAGGATGTTGGGTTTACGCATAAACAGGCCCGCTTGCTATTTCACCACCACATCCTTGAACATGAAGGTGTTGTCGCTCACGCGGAGCGGTTTGCCACTGGCGGTGGTGACATTCTTCAGGGTGATCTCCCGTGTAACGGCATAAGGGAAAGCTTGCGTGTACTGGCTGTTCTTGAATGCCGGGTTGAAACTCGCGAAAACGGGCAACCCCTTGTATTTGCCGGAAGCCTTGGAATCGTCGACGCGAAGGTTCTCGATCGTGACCCGCTCCGGCATGGAGCAGGGATAGCCAAAATCATGGGCACCCGAATTCGAGCCGCTGATCAGGACGGCATCGTCCGGATTGGCTGGGGCAAACACACAGTTGCGAATGATGAATTCCCCTCGCCATGTGCTGCCGTAGTCAGGGCGCAAACCGATAAAGTGCCGGGTCTTGATGGTGGTGTTCTCCACGAGCAGCGTGCCGCCGCCGATAGCAAGGATACCCATGTGCCCGATGGTCGAGTTACGGATCGTCGCATTGTAGACCCCCTGATGGGCATCAAACCGCGACAACGTGCACCTGTCGAGAAGAAGGTTCCTGCAGAAGTTCGTTCCCATAATGCCCCAGAAGCGCCGATCATGAATATCATTGGTTTGACTGACATTCTCAAGGGTGATGTTCACCCCCCGGGTCAGCGAGATTCCGTAACTGCCCATGGATACAGGTTTATTTGCCTTGCCGATCGTCTGATAGGTCTTGCGACCGGTGACAAGCGCATTCCTGACCGTCACATACGCGCAATTGCTGATACTAATGAAACCGTTATAGGGCGCGCCATGTTCGCCCTCGCCACTGATGCGATGCTCCAGCCCGTCCACCACCACAGAGGAACGTTTGATCGAAATCCCGCGGGCGTAATACGTGTACTTGGACTCCGCGGCATTGGCGATGGTGGTGAAGCGTCCTCCCTTGATGGTCAGGATTTTCGCATCCACCGGATAGGCGATGACCTCGGTAACCTGTTCAAAATCCCATTGCACCGGCGTATCCGCGTCGACATTACCACCCGCGTCGACGAGGAATACATCGGTCTGTGAACTGCCACTGTTCTGATTCAAGCCCTCGCGGATGAAGTGCTTGACTCCGGCGTTGGTAACCTGCACCACGCAACGGCCAGGAAACGCCACATCAAGCTTGCGCTGATTGCGCTTCAGGGACGTGATCCCCTCTGGCTTGATCGAAGGCAATGCGGAACGAACCTCGAAGATATTCGCCCTGATGTTCTGAACCGCCGTGTCATCGATGATGAACCGGGCCGACCCGAAATCCGTGTCGGTCAGGATGACAGCCGTCCGGTCCTGCCCGCCGATATAGTAGGTCGCCTTGTCATCCGCGCACACAGGCAGCCCGTGCTCATTCGCGAATGCATGCGCCTTGGCTATCGCCTCGCTGTCATCCGTCCTGCCGTCACCCTTTGCCCCGAAAGTCTCATAGCGAACCACACTCACCGATGTCTTCATATCCGCTTTCTCTCCTCCGGCAGCAAACAACATGGAGCCCAGCCCCAAAACCGCCAACATAAAGAATATACACCGTTTGAATGTGCCATCAATCATACCACGCACCTGATTCCCCTCTATTTTCCCTCTATTTCGGCGTACGAGAACGGCGACGCGAACGGTGAACGATTGGATACTCTCTACTCGTTCCCCGTTCTCGTCGCCGTTCTCGTCGAGCGATTTCCCTTTTTATATTTTTTTCGACTTTTGACAGTACCCTCATATTCCGAAAGATAACACATGGCTGATCATACGCAGCCAGACCGCCCTCCGGCAATGGCAAACTATGCAAGAACGCGAACCAAGGATGCCGTGCCATTGGAGGGAATGCCGATGCGCAGGAGACCAGCCTCATAGCGGACATCAGCCTGCCGGACAATGGTGCCCGTACAGTCGCGCACGGTGAGCGTCCGCAATCCGAGATCATCCGCCATATCGAGCACCAGATGGTCGGCGTAGGTCGCATTGACCAGCAGGATGTTGTCGGGAGCCCGTTTCGCCACGGGGATAAGCGCATTGCTGTAGGCCGCCGCCAGCAACTTGCCTTGCGTCCGGGACAGCACCACGGGATAGGCATTATGTGGCTCCAGCGGCTGTAGCTCCCCATCGAGGATCACATCGCGGTGGGTATTCCAGAAGTCGAGATAAGCACGCACCATCGCCAGATGATCGGCCGGCAAGGCTTCCAGATCCATCGAAACCAGGGGTACTGAAAACAAGGTGTGCGTGAGTTGCATGGCCGCGCTTTCAACCGGCTCCTGGGTATTCCACATGATCGGATCGGCATGGACGGGAACCGAGCCACATAGCAGGCGCATATCCAATACCCGTATCCGGTTATCGGCAAAGCAATTTCCGCAATCCACGGCGCGCAAAATGTTGGCATAGCGGAGCATGCGCGGGCCGGTGTAGGGCTGGCGGAACTCGATCAGCAGATCCGGACGGATGGTGCGAAGTGTCTCGACAAGATCTCGCAGCAGGAGGTCAATCGCCGCGCCAACCGATAGCAGGTCGCGTTCTGGATCGGCGGGTTCATCGGCGGGCTGGATGCCCAAGCATTCGATAAAGTCCAGGAACAAGCCATCGATGCCGTAGTCCCGCAGCAGCCGTGCGTAGGTCTCGATGATGTAGGCACGGACCTGAGGATAGCGTGGATCGAGATGCGCTTTCCGGGGGTTCTCGATCTTGCCGACGCTATCGCGCGGGCCCAGTAGTTGATTGGCAAAGCGCGTGCAGCTGACCGGATTGGTGAACGAGGGGGCCACCCACAAGACAAACGGCATCCCCAGCCGATGCAAGGCCTCCACATGCTGCCGGAAATCGTCGTACTTGCGGGCATCGGGCGTATAATCGAGCGCATCGTCGGCCCAGCCGGCTTCGTAGCAGAAAGTGCCCATGCCCAGATCCTTGGCCAGAGCCGCCTGACGCTCGGTCTGCTGCCCGGTGAATTTCCCGTGGAATGGGTACCAGTCGCAGTAGCGAGCCGTCCGGGCGGCATCCGTTACTGGTAAGGATTGACCCGGGATCAGCGCATCCCACCAGGCGGCACAGTCGCGCAGGCAGATATGCATCGGCAGACGCCGCCGGTCAATCCGCAGAACCACTATGTATTCCGTGATCGCCGGCCACGGCTCGCAGAACAATTGCAGACAGCACTCGGCATAGCCGAATTCGGATATCCTGCTGATAAGGGTCGTCGCATACAGCGTTTCTGAAAGGGCAAACGTGACCGTGTTCTCGCCATTGATCTTGTGCAGACAGACCACCGGTGCCGCGAAGTTGATGCGGGAGGTGAAACGGTGACGGCTGCTGGCGGACACATCCAGCATGCGGTTCTCATGGCATGCCGGATTCCACTTGTAGTGGATTTCATGCATCGGCTCGCGCCAGCGTATCATCACAGGAGCAGGACACACCGGCTGTCCCGCCGAGATGACAATGCGGAATTCCTGAATGTCCCCGACATCCGGCCCCGGCGTGATCTCGCAACCGAGGGCGTCCATGGGCAGGTCTATGGTGAAGAACAGTCCAGCGATGGTCCGGTTGATTTCAGTCATGACGGTAAGGTGACTCCTTCCCGCGTGATCCGGAGCGGGGCAATCTCCCCGCTGGCGCGATAATGGACATAAGCAATGGATGAATCCCGGAAGTGGCTGTTCTGGGTGATGCCCATCTCGTTGCAGATGAAGTACCATTGTCCGCGCCACTCAAAGAACGATCCGTGCCGATCATGGTTGATGGGCTTGTGCTGGTACCGCAGCACCGGATCAACATCCGCGTCAAAGATAATCGAGCCCTTGCAGTCGTAATCACCGTAGACCGAGTCAGACATCCCGTAATAGCATCCCCAGGAAAGGTAATAGATGCCATCCCGTTTGTGCAGATAAGGCTTGTCGTCGGTCTTGTCTTTGCCGTACGGACCTTCGGGGTTGCGAATCGTGATCAGGCGCGGAGTCTCAGCCAGCGAGATCATATCCGCGTTCAACCGCGCAATATAGAATTTGTACGTACCGAAGACGATGTAGCACTCGCCATCGTCGTCCTTGAAAAGACCGGGATCGCGGATCTCGGTATCGACAGAGCCGTGCGCCAGCAAGGGCTTGCCTAGCGGGTCACACCACGGCCCGACCGGGCTATCCGCCACCATGACGCCGATATCACGCGGACCGCGCGAGAAGTAGAAATAGTGCTTCCCGTTCCGCTCCATCTCATCCACCGCCCAGCAACTCGCATCCGGCTTGCCATAGTAAGTCTCTTCCGGACGGATGGTGCACTCGTGCTTCCAGTGCACCAGGTCCGGGGATGACCAGATCCACCAGTCGTCCATAACAAAACCCTTGTAATCAGGGCCCTTGTCGTGGGTGGCGTAAAGATAGGCCCGGTCGTTATAGATCCGGACATGCGGATCACAAAGCCCGATGCCGGGCAGGATGGGGTTGCTTGCCATAATCTTAATCATTGATTGTCTCCTTGCTGTTTATTGCGCCGCTCGTATTCGGCGATGATTGAAGCAGGTAAGAATGCACGGTTCCCAGATCGGCATTCCCTGTGTCGAGGGTGGGTTGCCCCTGTAGCCAGCCGAGATCGACGAGGAACCGGTCGCAGGCGAGTATGGTCATGTAGTACGGGATGTGATCCTGGATGGCGTAGTTGAAAAAGCCGTGCTTCATGCCCTCGTAGATGATGACCTCACAAACTGCGCCAACTGCATCCATCTTGCGTTTGAACACAGCGGCGGTCTCCACCGAGACAAGATTGTCCTGATCCCCGAAAAAGACAATCGTCGGCGGGGCACCGGTCGCGACATTGTGAAGCGGCGAAAAAGCCATGTAATTCTCACCCACCCGCTTATAGCCATAGCCAGACGGACCATTGTCAAACACGGGGTTGAAAAGCAGCATGGCGTCGGCCCGGGCAGAGACCGTCAGATTGTCCTGTGGATCATCCATGCCGTTCATCAGCCCGCAATAGGCAGCCAGATGTCCGCCTGCTGAGCCGCCGCCACTGGCGATCCGGGCCGGATCGATCCCCAGCTCACCTGCCCGCGCGCGCACCCACCGCATGGCCGACTGCGCATCCCGGATGCAGACCTCGGGGGTCTGCTCAGGCTTGGTCAACAAGCGGTATTCAACCAGGACGCAGACCATGCCGCGCGACGCCAGATATTTCCCGTGCTCGCTGAACTGGGCAGGCGTCCCCCCCATCCAGCCACCACCGTGAAAGAAAACGGCGGCAGGCCGTGCATCGGCGGGTTTCCAGTCGGCAGGCTTGATCACGAAAAGATTCAACTCGCGTTTTTCGACCACTTTGTAGATGTGCTTCTCTTCCATCACCGCTTCTCCCGCATTCTTATCTGCCTGCCCTGCCCGCAGCCCGTGTTGCAGCGCCGCACAGGCCAACATAGTCACCACTATTCTCTTCATCATTAACCCTTGCCTGAAAGCTCACGCGCAAACAGCATGAAGACGCTGGAGGTCCATGTGTAGGCGGGGCAGTAGAGCCCGTCGCCGGTCTTCGGGTTGAAGTTCTCGGCGAAACCATGATCCACGCACAGCTTGCAATAGGATCGCATGATCGTCCCGGCCAACTCCTTTTCACCAACCTCCAGCAGGCCTGAGACAACCAACATCGTGGAGGGTGCCCAGATCGGGCCGCGCCAGTAGCCGGTTTCGTTAAAGCTGGCACTATCGAGTTTTTCCGTCGCCAAGCCGTATGGTGTCAGGAATGTACGAATCCGCGCCACCAGCGCCCGGATCACGGGATCCGGCAAGCGCCGTCCCAGCACCATCGGCATGCAGGTGATGAAGCTGTCGCATTCAACCTCCCGGCCCGAGGGGCGGACGACCCCGACGAAATGGTCCGTCTTCCATAGCTGCCGGATCAGCGCATCGAGCATGGAGTTGGCTCGGCGACGCCAAACGCTACCCTGCCCGTCCATCCCCATGGCATCCGCCAGATCGGCCAGCACCTCCATCTGCAGGATCAGGTAGGCAGGCTGGTCGGAGGATATCACCGGAACCCCGCTATCGAAGATCGAGGAATTGTCCCAGCCGCTGTCAAATCCGTGATGATAGAACGGCAGTCCATCGCCCGGCCAAGTCCGGTACTGGCAAAGCCAGTCCGTCCAGCGCGAGAGATAGTCGTACGCTTCCGCCATCCGTGCAGGTGTCATCAGCACCGGATTCATGTCCCACATCCGTCGCAGGGCCCAGCCCTGGACGGGCGGATTCGAGATCGTGAAGCGGATCTCATGGCGGCCCATGCTGGAAGGGCACTTACCAAAGTCATCCTGATGATCATGGAAAAGCACAAGCTGATCCCAGGCCAGTTCCGGCTGATGGTTGACATGCGCCATGGCGTTGAACGCGTGATCCCAATGATAGACGTTGCACATGCTGTATTTCGACATGAACATGGTCGGACGCGTAAGGTTCCCCGCCGGGGCAAGCACCGCCGACCAGTTGACATAGGCCGCCAGCGCCAGCGCCTGGCTGTATTCAGGGTCGACGGCAGGTAATCCGACCGTCCATGCCGCGTACTCGTCAGCCACCTCCCGCCGGCACGCATCAAAGTCCGGGCGCTCCTGCTTGACCCACGTCGTCAGGAAACTGTCGATGGCGACTTCAAAGGAGCCGTCCTTCCCCGGGTTGAGTGTGAAGGTCGCGCCGCTGGTCTCCCAGCAGAAACCGGGACCCTTTTCCCATGGAGCTACAACATTATTCTCCCCGCGCAGCAGCTCGACGGCGATCTGCAACGAGTAAGGCGACATATTCAAGGCCCAAACGTCGGGAAGCTGGTAGGCGAATGTCCAGCGTTCATTCGGCATGGTCAGCCGCAACGAGACCCCACGCCCGCGGATACGCATCGTTTCCGCCCCGGCGATCACGAACTCTATCGCCCCGCCTCCTTCGGTCTTGAGCCTGAGCAGACTGGGCGTCACCTCGGTCTCGTACGCCAGCACCTCATCGCCGCGAACCGGTTCGACCCTGAAGACCTGCGGGCTTTTGTTGTACAGCGAGCGCAGATGGAGCCCCTTGCCAGCGCCCGCGCCACCATGAACGGACAACGAGAAATACGAACCGAAACGACTGAACGGGACTTTCTGCAAATCAAACATGCTAGTTCCTCTCTTCCAGATTCAGACCTTGTCTAAAATTCACTTCTTGTCAAATTCTCAAGGATACAGATCTCATGTTACGCGATCATCAGGTTGCTTGCCATAACTTTTATACGACCATGGACTCTGTGTTTTCAATTCCGAACCAAACCGTTTGACACCGCCACTTCGATGCGACAGAATACCGTCATGTCAACCAAGCCACATCTCATCATCTTCAACCCCGACCAGTGGCGCGGTGATGTGCTGGGGCACATGGGCAATCCTGCGGCCGTGACGCCGAATCTTGACCGTCTCGTGGAACAGGATGCAGTGTCCTTCTCGTCGGCCTTCTGCCAGAACACGGTCTGCACCCCCAGCCGCTGCAGCTTCATGACCGGATGGTACCCGCATGTGCGCGGCCACCGCACCATGCATCATATGCTGCACCCGGAGCATGGCGAACCAAACCTGCTCAAGACCCTCAAGGACAACGGCTATTTCGTCTGGTGGGGCGGCAAGAACGATTTAACACCGGGGCAATCCGACATCAGCCCCTACTGCAACATACGCTTTCGCCCCACTGCCGACGACTACAAGCGCTGGGGTTACAGCCCACGCGAGGGAACCCATGGCGGCGATCTGGCCTGGCGCGGAGCCAGGGATGGCGACAATTTCTTCAGTTTCCTGAAAGGCCGGCTGGACAAGCAGGATGACGAGATCTATTGCGATGGCGACTGGGCTATCGTCCTGGGGGCACTGGACTTCATCCGCGACTACAAAGGCGATCAACCGCTTTGCATGTACTTGCCCCTGAACTACCCCCACCCTCCCTACTGCGTGGAAGAACCGTGGTTCAGCATGATCGACCGCGACAAGCTGCCGCGGCGGGCGATGCATCCGGAAGACTGGGCAGGCAAGCCGTCAATCCAGAAAGGCATCTGGAAAAACCAGAACCTGCAAGACTGGACCGAGGATCGCTGGACAGAACTGCGAGCCACGTATTACGGCATGATCGCACGCACCGATCACCAATTCGGGCTGCTCACAAACGCTCTTAAGGAAACCGGCATCTACGACAAGAGTGCCGTATTCCTCTTCTCGGATCACGGCGACTTTACCGGCGATTACGGGCTGGTCGAGAAGACCCAGAACACCTTCGAGGATTGCCTCAGCCGGGTGCCTTTCATAGTAAAGCCACCGATCGGCGTCC
>JFJP01040366.1_pt1 | contig 11378 bp, 2 predicted proteins | sample 431651 | NCBI WGS metagenome assembly JFJP01 (sample SAMN02602958, study PRJNA72255) | Microbial mat metagenome, whole genome shotgun sequencing project. | biome: fresh water; feature: sink hole; material: water; isolation source: purple microbial (photo- and chemosynthetic) mats found in... | reverse complement strand
CACCAGAAATATCAATAGCTGGTTATGAAGCTGTACTCGAAGCCAATGAGTCTAAGTCTTCTACTAAAAATGCAGCAGGTAAGATTACAAAGCCTGATGACTTTGTAGGACCAGAAGCTAAGTTACAAGCAATATTAGACAAACATAATAGTCTATAGCATCCTCTTAGGAGGATGTCATTAGCTTATCTATATCAAACATTAACATTTCAAATGCATTATCAAACTCTAATTCCCTACCACCAGCTAGTCGTAATATTAGTCTTCTTAATGCATTCCATAATCCAGTACCGTACTTCATATCCGTAGCCTTTAGCATTGATATAATAGTTGGGTCACTTATTGCTTCTGATACAAACTCATGTATATCTGCAAAAGCGTATGTTCCTGTTTTAGTTTTATTATCCCAAGAAGTTTCAAAACCTTTTATTATTTTACTATCATTTTTCAGTTTATCCATTATTTTCTGTATCTGATCTTTTTCTTTACTCGACTTATTTAATCTGATTGTCAATGCCATATGACCTATCTCATGCAACATTAGTTGTATACTAGCTTCTGTGCCTTGTATTATTATTTCATTTGTAGCATCCTCATAGAAACCTTTAGTACTTTTATGATCTCCATCAGTATTGAATTTATCATATCTAGTCTTAAAAGCATTACCTTCAAGAAATACTATAAAACCATTATTAGGTAAACCTTTCTTTAGCGCTTTAGCTATTCTTACTTCATCTTTTGTAGCATCATTATTTGATATTATTTCAGTTAGTGCATCATCTGCATAAACTAGCTTATCTTTTGTGGTATACATAGCGGTAGCAGTATCAGCAGCAATGTCTTTTTTAGAAATATATTTACTAGTGTTACTTTCACCACTTCCTAATACTACTTCTAGCATTGTAGGTGTTGCTGCATTCTGTATATTCTCTATCGGGTTATGTAACATACCACTGTAGTTCTTTGTCCATATACTTTGTTCCCCTACATCTGGCAGATCTACTAGTAGCTCTTGCCCTATGATACTTGCTAGAAAACTTACTGGTTTCTTTTCTATTAGATACTGTATTGCTCTTTGCGTTCTCTTAAAATACTTGGTGAACATAAGCAGTCCCATATCATTCAGCCATTGTTCCTTTGATGATGACACCTTATTGTAGTTGATAAATGCTGTAATGACTGTCTTTAATGCTTTGTTTTCGGGTACTCCTTGCTCTATTAGGAATGAATGTTCTGTTACCCTTGCTACTACATCACTGTATTGTGTGAGTCTTGTCATTACTTTGAAGAATGCTGTCTTCTCACTTAGGAACATCCAGTGTAACCCATCCTTTATAAATCCAGGAGTATACTCCAATGTAGCATCTATCTTCTTTGCAAACTTATTAGTAGACTTAGTATCAGATGCTCCTATATCTTCAGTCTGTACTGACTGGTACAACCCTGCTGCCATCAGTTCATGCAGTGGATGCTCTTTAATCTGTACCATCATATTAGCTGCTGATTGCTTTGCATCTTTATCCCCACTCATACTCTTCTGTACTAGTAGTTCATGCTTATCTCTTAATGAGATGTACTCATGTACTGCTACAAAATTTGCTATGGTTCTCTTCAATACTTGTAGTGGACTATTACCAGTCTGCACACTCCAGAACATATTAGATATGATATTATCTATCAGAACTATTGGTGTTCTTATGATTATGTCTACCTTTGCTACTTTGATCAACTCTTTCCAGTATCCCTCTATCACTCTCAGTAACTCTTGTAGTTCTTTAGGAAACATCTCATTGAGGTATAGTCCAAATCCTCCTGCATTCAGTATGGTTGCATCTTTGAATCCAAAGTATGCATGTAACATATCTCTTCTTACTGCTATACCTTTAGTTCCTGCATGATTGATAGCCTCTTTGAAGCTTCTAGGTAATAATGCATATATTGCTCTTACTTCATCTATATGACTATCCTCCGTAATCTTTACATATTCTCTTCTATTATTACCATATACTTCATCTTCAACATAGTTCTCTTTCATGTCCTGCAGGATTACTTCTAATACATCCTTATTCTGTACCTCAGTCTTACTCTTATCATACATATTACTATGCATTCTAGCTAGTACTTCTACCCCATCTAGGTCTTGCTCTAATAGGTCTGCTTTGTCTTGCTTACTCATCATATATCTGAATGATGACAAGCCATACTTCTCATTGATTACTGGTGCTAATCCTAGTCCTATATCTTCATCTCTATTATACTTGCCTGCTATCATCTCTTTAGCCATTGCTCTTTGTGTTCTCTTTAAAATTGCAATATCTATCTTCTCTCTATCTCTCTGATAGGATTCATTCCCTTTTCTTCTTATATCCCGTAGAGTAGTTCCTCTTCGCCCTAAGTCTGTAATTCTAGTTACTCCTGGATTGTAGCTTTGAGATACGAATGCTTTACTCTTGTATACTCCCATTGGTTCTATGCTTGTATCTAGAGGACTCTTCTTAGCTTTACTTACTAGTTCAAATCCTTCATTCTCCATCTCTGCTTGCATTGATAGAGGCATTACTTTTATCTCGATAGTATTATCTGTCAGCTCTTTAGTATAGCCTTTGATAATCAATGCAGACTTTCCTCCAAACAATACTTCCTTACTCTCCTTCTTGAACAATTCATGATACTTCATATAGCTTCTTACACCATTAGGATCTTCTTTCATCATTCTTGCTACTTCAGTATTTACTTCTTTACTATTGTATGATATTCCTTTCAATGTTGCTAGAGTATCTATATTCTTTATCAACTTTGCACTAGGCTTACTTTGCACTAACCCAGTATGTACTAATCTTGCTATACCTTCTGCATTGAAGTTCTGTACCAATCCTGCAGTATGTGTTACCATATAGTGTCCAAGACCTCTTGCTTGTGTTACATACCAGTTACCATACTCTTTATCTTGTTTCAATTCTATTTCTATTCTTCGTATCTCTTTCTCTCTAGCATTATTATTCTCTAGCATTGCTATTAGTTCTTCATTACTATATTTTCCAGCTATGCTCGATAAGTCAATATCTAACACACCTAATGTAAGTACTTCTTTACTCTTTTGAGATAATTCTTCTTTAAACATCTCTGCTATTGCACCTTTAGCTGCTTTAGTTATCAGTACTTTATGTTCTTCAATACTTCCATTAGCATATCCTAGCATCTCTACTATGTCATCTAGAGAGTCTGATGCTCTCATATCCTTTATTATGTTAGTTATCATACCTTCTGGATTCATCCCTACTGCTGTCATCAGATGCTCTAACTCTGGTCGTAATCTTGCATCACTCATTAGTCTATAGGAGTACTTAGCTAAAAACATTGCCTGCTGGAATACTGTAGCATCCTTTGGCATCTGTGGTATACCATACCCATCTAGATGCTTCTCTACTCTCTTAATTAGATCTTCACCTTTCTTATTTGCTACATTAATCAGTCTGAACATATGTGTGAACATACTATCATTCTTCATTACCTTGTTGATTGCGGCATTGTTTGTTTCACCTAGCTGTAGTGTCAGTCCTAGTAGTGATTCATATACTGTAGCTCCATTATCCCCATACTTTACATTACCCATTACAAGATTAATTAAGTTACTCCATAGCTTCTTTAGTAGTCCTAGTATAGATGATGCTTCTTCTGCAGTATTAGTTGTATCAGATACTTGTATTGTCTTCAGGTAGCCTACTACTGCCTCATTAGTTAAACCATGTGCTATGAACTCATGCAGTCCATTACCTTTCTTGTTCTGGAAGATGTACTTGTATGTTGCTTTAGCTATCTCTTCTTCTCTTACACTATCAATAGATTCCTTTGGTAGGAAGTTCTCCCATGTCATACTCTTCTCAGCTAGATGGTATAGGTTCCATAGCTTCTTGACAGTACTATGATTCACCATACTATTCAGTGATAAGGCGTATGCTGTGAATGCATGTATCACTTCATGAGCATGTACTTCCATTGCTGACTTTGCATTACCTGCATCTGACTTCTTCTTGGTATTGAGATTTAGGTATAGATTACCTTTCCCTGTATCTAATGATCCTGATGCTTTCTCTGCTTCTGTATTTACTAGTGTATCTACTTCTAGTAGGAAGTCTGTATCCAGTACACTCAGTACTTCTTGCAGGTGCTCTTGATGTTCCTGACTTGGAGCATCTGGCAGCTTACCTAGATTACTATTCAATTTCAGTATCTTCTTGATGTCTTTATGAATATCCTTGCCTAAGCTTTCATACCTTAGTGTCTGCTCACTTTTAGCATCACTTCCATATTGCTGTGCTTTAGGTGCTTTCCAGTCATCAATCTTCATAGCATCATGTATGCTTTTACCAGTATCCACATTAACTGTAATAGTATCCCCATTATCAAATAGCATGAATACTGTATTTTCTTTACTACTCCCAATATTGTAGCTAGTTATAGTTCTTTGATTTGAAGTGTATGCTTCTTCATCATATACTGTGACTACCTTCAGATTTCGCATTAGCACTTCTAATGCTAATATTTTTGTAGTTTTACCTTTACTACCCCAGTATGCTGTATCATACATAGCAGTGTTCATTCTGACTAGAGTAGCCTTATCTTCATTTGTTATACTAGTATCTTCTAATAATTCATTTATGTTACATGCCATTTATAAACATCCTTCTACTATCTTCTTTGTAGTCTCTGATAGTGTATTATAACTAATCTCTGCTTCAGTAGCTACTTCATACTCTTCAGCTATATCTGTGGAGTTATCTTCTGGTTCAGATTCTACCTTACTTTTGCTTACTTTCTCCATTGAGTATTTATGCTCTGGATTGATAGTAGGGTTGTATACATCTAGAGATTTAGCTTCCGCATTATAAGCACTTCCTACTGGTCCTGCCATATGAGCTACTGTCATTGGTTGATTGAAAAACTCTGCTCTTTTAGCACTTACTTGCATTGCATAGATATTTGTCATGTGTGCTAGATCCACTAAGTTTACATTATATTCCCCATTTTCCATTCCTGACATACCTTCTAGTAGTGGTACTTTTACTTTGATCTTATTAGCATCTGTAGTTTCATTTACTACTCTTGTGAGTGCTTCTGCTACTGCTTCTATTACTGAATATGATGATTGTATTTCATACCAACTTTCATTATAGTTGTGTGTTGCTTCTTTAGCATTATTTGGGCTAACTACTTCAGCATCATGTACACCTAACAACCCAGTCTTACTTTTATTGATTGATGTTGCCATAGCTACACCATCTATATAGTGGATTGGTACTACTGCTCCTGCTTTAGTTGCAGCTTCAAACTCTTTTATGATTGCTTGAGCTGTTTTCTGAGCTAGCTTACCATCCTCTTTCAAGTATGATACTTGTGCTGGTCCAAACTCTCCTTCTGCATGAGTTCTAGTTGAGTCATAAATTGGGATACCTTCATTGATATCAGTACTTAGAGGCCCTCTTATTAGAGGGAATACATTCTGTAGTTCTCTTATGATATCTACTTTCTGTTCTGCAGTGATGCCTTTGATATCTGCTACCTTTGCGTTATAGGCTTGTCTGTATGCTGCAAACATTCCTACGAATGCATTGTTCATTACCTGATTGGCATCTATTAACTCTTGGTATTTTTTCTTGTAGTGATCCTCTAGTTGCTGCCCATATGTTTCAGTTACAAGTCCTATTAGTAGTTGCTGTAGATTACTTTTACCATATTTGATATCCTCTGAGTATTTCTCTCTAAGTGTTGCTGGGATATTTGTTAGTCCAGGCATTCCTTTACTTTGTGTTACTGCTTTGATCTGAGCCAGTAGATCTTTGTATCCTTTACCATTTTCTTTTGCTATATCATTTAGAATGTCTTCTACTATCTTAGTACTGAATGACTCTATTAGAGTCTTTAGTCCTGCAGCATAGTTGAACTCCATGAATGGTTGCTTGAACAAGTTACGTAGTTCACTTGTTATTTTACCATCTACTGCTTTAGGTATATGTTTACTTAGTTCTTTCCATACTCCTTGTAGCTTTGGAGTTACTTTCATAGCTTCTACATTCATCTCTTTAGCAGATCCTTGGTATACATCAAGTATAGGATCTATTGTGGTATCACCAGGATCTAGTTGGTCACTGATATTAGTTACATCTGACCTGTCTCCTACGTATACTCCTACCTTTTCTTGGTACCCACCATCAAATCCTAGTTGTCCTATCTTTAGTCCAAATCCTGAAGTCTTAGCATCAAACTCCATTGTCAGCTGGGACTCTATTGCTTCACCAGTCTTTGCACCTTCTAACTTCTCTACTACATCTAGCATTGTTAGGTATGCTCCTAGGTGTTCTACTTCTATTTCTGTACCGTTAGCTGTCTTTAGATGTTTCTCGTCTAATGCTGTCTTTAGTACTTTACTACCTAGTTCTATTACTTCTTTGCCTACAGCTACTGACTTTGCTATCTGCTTCTTATCAATACCATACCCTACAGCTTGTGCTACAGCCATGTAGAACTCATCAGACTCTTGCCCTTTGGTTACTTGGTATGTATTACCTTTTGATACATATACCCATCTGTGTAGTTTCTTACCTGTCTGAGGATTGATAGTATTACTATCCAGCATGAATCTCCCATTACGAGAGAAGAACCAGTCGAAGTACATTCCATCATCTAGCGTAGGATCTAGCATTACTTCTACTTCTTTTGCTATTGCCATGTTGGTAGCCTCTATTGATTCTCTGTCTCTTCTGGATAACTTAGCTAGTTCGCCTTCTATATCATACTGGTATCCCATTAGGATCTTAGCTTGTTCAGTATTATTTCGTACCCATTCTACGGCACTCTTTACTGCTGTGTACTTCTCACTTGCTAGTTTATTTAATGCATCTATAGCCTTCTCTGGTACTATTGTGATCTTGTTTCTTCTAGCCCTAGTCTTCTTGTACTCTTTAGGTTGTGGTTTAGCTGATGTAGGTCCTGTTACCAGTGTTCCTGTTATGGCTAATTCCTCTTTCATTTTAGTGAATATTTCTCGAGTCTGAGTTGTTATTGTGCTGAATGTCTTCTTTGGTACTTGAACAAATGATACTGTGGCTTCTGCACCAGGTATACCAAGTTTATATGTTTTTTTGCCCTTCATAGCACCGACTGCCCCAGTGGTTGGTGTTTGTATGTTAACTAAGCCTTTAGCTTCCATCAGCATTAGTGTATGTTGCCCTAGTGCTGCCTTCAGTTTAGCTTCTACTTCGATTGGAACATCTTTCCCTATTGCTAGTCCCATGTAGTTCAGTACTGAGTTACCTAGTGAGTCTATTGCTACTACTGCTGGAATCCCTAGTTGCTTTATCTTATTGATGTTATGGAATGATGCTTTGTTGCTTCCTAGTATATTCTTAGCTGTATCAGTATCCATGTAGTTCATGGTTCCTGCCTTAGCCATGATGTATTCATTACCTGCTAATGCCATTGCTGCTATTGCTTTGCTATTTACAGTACCATCATCTAGGAATAGTATTCCCCTAGCTGGATCATCTTTAGCTTTTAGATTAGCTATTGATTCCCACTTTGTAAGTTCTCTAGTTGAAGACTTCTTAATCAACTCTTCTGTGAGTATTGATGGTATCAGTTTAAGCAGTGCTGCTTGCCATGTCTTCACTATTGAGTGTGTCTTAGTATCTTTATTTGTGATAGCATTAGTATCTAGTGAGTTTTCTACCCTACTAATTACTATGGTGCTTATATCTACTGATTGATTACTTACTTTCTCTTTACCCTTAGAGGAGCTTCTAGCTAGTAGGTCTTTGTTGGATACTACTTGGAGTTCTGCTACTTCTTTCTCTACAGTATCTTCTATCACTTCCTTGGCTACTTTAGGTTTCTTATTCTTATTTAGAACTTCTGACTTTACCCATTCCTTGCCTGCATACTGGTAGCCATTAGCTTTGAGATGTTCTATTACCAATCTCACTAGTGCTTTGCTATGTCCTTTAGGTTCATGAATCTTGAATTTAGTACCAGCTTTGATTGCAGCATCTATACTTTTACGTATTTTAGCCATAGCTCCTTTACCATCTTCTTTAGTGAAGTCTGAGATGTTTGTAGCATTGACTACTGCATCCTTTACATTGTGTCTTGGTACTGCTATACCAACCAGCTGATTCTCTACGAAGTTTGTATTCTCATCTGTAGTCATAGTAGGGTTTGCTGTTGCTATCCCACTAGTCTCAGGGGCTATGATTGCTGATACACTCTTGATATCTTCTACTGGTACTGCTACTTTCTTACCATCTGCAGTCTTGTAGTATGGTTGCTGCACTGTAGGTTTTGATATCAGCTTCACATTAGCTTTCTTAGCTTGATCCAGTATTCCTTTCATGGTACGTTCTTTAGCTTCCATGATCTTCTTGTATGCAGCTATTCCCTCTTTTGATTTGTGTATAGTATAATCTCCTACTTTTACACTACGCAGCTGTGTTGCTCCCATTAGATTCTCATAGCCACTCTTGAGTCTGTTGTATGTTGTCTCTGTTGATTGATAGAATTTATCTAGTCTATCTGAGAGTTTTGCTATCTTTTCTATATTAGCAGATTCTCCTTTAGCTTGCTCAGTACGTAACTGTAGACCTGCTGTTAAGTACCCTCTAGCTTCTACTGTAGCTTCTGACTCTACACTTTCGTATGTCTTCAGAGTTTTAGCAAGTAGCTCAGGAGTTATGTTAGCATTCTTAGCTATAGATTGTATCGCTTTGTAGTCTGCACTCTCTGGAGCCAGTGACTTAGCTCCTACTGCTATGTTCTCAATATCTAGTATAGCTTCTTGCTCACTACCATATGTCTTAGGTGTACTATCATCAGCTAGCTTTGCCATTGACATATCTCTTAGTTTTGTAGCTTGAGTACTTTCTGTACTTGCCATAGCATTCATATCCAGTTCATTGAGTTGCTTCAGTGCTTGAGATGCTGTCATTGATCCTGTAGTGAGACCTTCTCTCACACCAGTGAAGATTTCTCTAGCTCTCTTAGTCTCATCTACTCTTTGTTCTCTAGTATATCCTTTTGCTTTTGCTTTTCTATCTTGTACCTTTTCTTTTGTGTAATCAAATACACCCTCTGCTGTATTAATTACTTTCATACCTGGACCTGAGATTGCTCCTAGTGCCCCTGCTTCATATATGTCTTTAGCATATTCACCACTTGTAGCTTTATCTACATCTTGAGTTCCACCTAGTACTGTTGTACCTTCTGTAAATGCTTCTTGCACTCCTTCTATACCCATCACTGTACCAGTCTTTGCTATTGCTCTCAAAGCCATCTGTGTCTTAGGTCCTGGTACTTGCATTATCATTTTTTCTATGTTTGTACTTACTGATTTGGAGAATGCTTCACCAGTCTTTCCTCCACCATACAGCACTTTACTAGCAGCAGTATCCATTGCTGTACCTGCTGCCGCTAGTGTCATTAGTACCCCAGTCTCTACTGCTGTTGGTTCTCTACCATGTTCCTGTACAAATATTGCATGAGCTTTATCAGCGTTATCAGTAAATGATGCTGCTATTACTGGTATTCCAGTCATGCCTTTAGCACCCATTGCTTTACTGAAACCATACATTTGTGTTGCTAGTTCAACAGCTCCTAGTGGATTACTTACTAGACTTCCTAATATACCTGTAACATAGTTACCTTCATCGAAGGCTCTACCTACTGCATACTTTAGTCTATCCTGTTTATCAGGATTATATCCTATGTACTCTTTATCAGCTCTCTTTATAATATCAGCTGCTTCTTGCATTGTATCCATAATGCCTTTTACAGCTTTAGTATATGTTGGCATTGATTTCTGTACACTAGTGCCTTCTTCTAGGTAGTATCCACCTAATGCATTATACAGTTTAGTTGGTGCTTCTAGTACTGACTCTGCTACACCTAGAACTCCTGATGCTCCTGCCTTTGCAATATTAGCTACATCCTCTCCAATACTTGTCTTGATATGCTGAGTATTGTATAGTCTAGTACCTTCCATGAAGTCTGCAGTCTTTGGATCCAGTCTACGTAGTTTTTGTTGTGCAGCATTATATACAGATTCCTCTTTAGCTGTTGGGTAAGCAGTTGGTGCTACCAATCCTGTTCCTAGCATATAGTTTGTTAGGTCTGGATTGTATAGTAGTTTTCTCCCATACACATCCATACCCATTTCAGTATACTTAGTATTTGGGTTAGCAGTTAGATACTCTTCAAGCTTGCGCTTACCAGCTAACCCAATACTTTTTTGATCAGTGAGACTTAATCCGTATTGACTCTGTAACTTCTTAGCTTTCTCATTACTATCTACATCAGCAGAGGATTCTGCAGTATCAATACCAATTAACCTCCCACCTTGTATAGTATCACCATCAATAACTGTATTTATACCTGCGTCAGAGAACACATCTGGTATTTCTAACCGCTGGGATGATCTTGATAATGCATCTATTGATCTATCTTGTGATCTTTGTAATACACCATCTGTTACTCTTTTTCTAGAGTTTGCAAATACTTGCTTCAAATCCATATTGTTTTCCTATTATTAGTATTCGCCTACTATAGGTATTGCATCATTTCCAGTAAGACCTTTTTCCATATTCTCTCTATACTTAGCATTATACTTAGCTTCTACACTGGTTCCAGTATTACCCCAATCGAACCACTTACTATTTCTATCTTCAGCTTCTTTTTCAAATCTTTTTTTTATAGCATTAGTTGCAGCACGTATCTCTTCTGCAGTAGGATTAGCTTTGTTGAATTGGTGCGTAACATTAAGTTTATCTGCAAGTTTATCTATGTCACTTGGAGCTTGTTTATCAGCAGCAAGTTTAGCATACTGTATCTTCATAGTCTCTCTATGGTGATCCTCTGCTTGTTTTAATGCTTTCTTTCTCAGAGCTATATCATCAATATGATTGGCTGCTAGCACATCCATCTTGTATTGTTCTACAGAAGCTTTCTGTGCTCCTTCTAGTGTAGCTACTTTACGTTCTTGTGCTGGTGTTAGAGTACCATCGAGTCCTTTAGCTTTCATTACTTTGTCAAAGTTAATTTCTGATAGTGTAACACCATGCTTCTTAGCTATCTCTGCACCCATCTCTCTAGCAGCATCAGCTACTACAGATGGTACTCCGATCTTAGCTATTTCTTTTTCCATCTCTTTATAGCTATTCATTATTACGCTTTTAGAATCTGCTGGTACTTTTGTTTTCGTAATTACTTTTTTGTCAGGTAGTTGTTCTGTTGTGGTACTAGTCTGCTGTACTTGAGGTACTGGAGTTGTATTTGCTAGTCTTGTTGCACCTAGCTGATCATCATACATTCCTGTAGCTAATCTAGCTGCTTCTA
>JFJP01033124.1_pt1 | contig 11379 bp, 11 predicted proteins | sample 431651 | NCBI WGS metagenome assembly JFJP01 (sample SAMN02602958, study PRJNA72255) | Microbial mat metagenome, whole genome shotgun sequencing project. | biome: fresh water; feature: sink hole; material: water; isolation source: purple microbial (photo- and chemosynthetic) mats found in... | reverse complement strand
TGTAGAATGGATGGCAGGCAGAACAAACATCAACGTGCAAAGAGGGCTTACCCAGCGTGGAGCGGGTCGTAAAAGTGTGCCCACAGCTACAAGTGACGTTAACGTCTGCATATTTGGGATGAATGCCTGAACGCATGAAAACCTCGCTCACAAATTTTGCTATAGATAAACCGCCAAAAATAACATATTCACGTTCTTTAAGCAACTAAATAATAAAGGTAACACCCAATCTCCGCGCACAGAAAAGTGTCTTTGAAAAGGCGTTTAACGTCCCTGTTTATGACGGACAATATTATTTTAACCTATTGATTTTAAAAATAAATTCTCCTCAAACAATCCCCAAAAATAAAGGCACTTTTTGTTAAACGTTGCCCTCGTTTATTTTATAGGTACAATAGGCGGTTATGTAAAAAATTCAACGGAGGTTCGCCCATGAGCAGTTTTCTCGACCAATTAAAAAAACAAGCTGAACAAGTCAAAGCCCAAGAATCCGCAGCCGATCAAAAGAAAAAGCAACTCGCCGAGCAATTTGAGAAACTCACTAAACCCAAAATGCGACAAATCCATTTGTATTTATTTGAAATGGTTGAGCAATTAAAACTCATTCAACCTAATCCTCCTGTTAAGTATTCAATCCCTATTTTAGGTGAATATAAAGATTTGAAACAAGATGAATATATTTTGGGAGGATTTGATGAACAAAATATGACTTTCTTTTTGAGAATTGCTTGCCACACTTGCCGAAAAAATACTTTTGAAATCAGAGAGGTACATGAAGTTGAAAAAATGCGTAACTATTTGTATTCAAACAATGTTCGCTTTAAATGGCTTCAAGAAAATGATAAACAACAAAAATTTTACCGCGCACTTTTTAGTTTAGAAGGCGAAGTTTTTATTGAATTCACTTTTCGCGGAGAACCAGAAACTTCTAATATCCATTTAAATGTGAGAAACTTTGAAGAATTTGGTAAAGTAGATTATTTAATTCCTCCTCAAGCAATTGATAGCAAGTTCCTCGATAAATTAGCAATGTATCTTACGCGCCATTCAGAAGAAAATATATTGCAAGAATACGTTGTAACGCAAAATCGCGGCAAAATGGGAACGTCTGAAAGAGATAGAATCCGTGCCCAAATTCTGGCTGAAATTGCCGCCAAAAAGAAAGCACAAGAAACATTAGCAGCACAAACCCCTTCTAAACCTAAGCCTCCAACGGTTTCTCAAATGGTAGAAAAAACTGAAGAAGAACCACCAGATATGAAAACCCGCCTCATTAACATTTTAAATAGGAAGATTTTATGAAAGTTGCTCTCGTTCAACATGCGTGCAACGCCGATTTGAAAACTAATCACCAACGCACCGAACAAGGTATTTTAACAGCTGCCAAACAAGGCGCAGAATTAGTGTTATTACAAGAATTACACAGCAGCTTATATTTCTGTCAAACCGAAGATGTTAATCAATTTGAGTTGGCAAACCCCATTCCAAGTGAAGAAACCGATTGGTTATCTGCTTTAGCAAAACAGTTAAAAATAGTGATTGTCAGTTCTTTATTTGAAAAACGAGCAGCGGGCTTATATCACAATACTGCGGTTGTCTTTGAAAAAAATGGAACAATTGCGGGTAAATATCGAAAGATGCACATTCCCGATGATCCTAATTTTTATGAGAAATTTTATTTCACTATCGGGGATTTAGGATTTCAACCGATTCAAACCTCAGTGGGTAAATTAGGGGTTTTAATTTGTTGGGATCAATGGTATCCCGAAGCGGCGCGTTTAATGGCATTAGCGGGCGCAGAAATCTTATTATATCCGACTGCAATTGGTTGGAATCCTGATGATGATCAAGCAGAGAAAGATCGTCAAAAAGATGCGTGGATTACTATTCAACGATCGCACGCAATTGCGAATGGAATTCCCGTATTAAGTTGTAATCGTTGTGGGTTAGAAACTGATCCGTCTGGACATACAAATGGGATTCAGTTTTGGGGACATAGTTTTGTGGTGGGTGCGCAAGGAGAATTTTTAGCGCAGGCAAGCATAGAAACCCCTGAAATTTTAATCGCAGAAATTGATAAGAAAAAGTCGGAAGAAGTGAGAAGAATTTGGCCCTTTTTACGCGATCGTCGAATTGATTATTATCAGGATTTGACCAAACGTTATTTGGATTAATTGAATGATATAATGTGGAAGCATTAAAAAAGTGTTATTGTTTTATAACAAGGTCGGCGGTTACAATAATTCAACATTAACATAACACAAACACAAAAAAAGGACTCTCGAATGCAAAAATTGTTGGTATTTCTCAATAACTACAAATGGGTAGGCGATGTTTTAGCGTTATTTGCGGGTGGATTACTAGTATTTGCATTTGCCCCTTTCAATCTATTTCCACTGGCGATTTTATCTCAAATGATTTTGTTCATGTTGTGGAGAGGAATATCGATAGGAAGAGCCTTTTGGCGAGGTTGGTTGTATGGGGTAGGCATGTTTGGCGGCGGCGTGCATTGGCTGTACATTAGTTTGGCGCAATTTGGCGGCATCGATACCCCAACCGCCATAATAATCAATAGCTTATTTGTTATGGGAATGGCACTTTACCCCGCGATCTTAGGGGCTTTCATTTTAAAAGTATTCCCAACTTGCAATCGAGTGCGCGTGCTTTTAGCCTTACCTGCTGGCTGGGTTTTATTGGAATGGGTGCGGAGCTGGTTTTTAACAGGATTTCCTTGGTTATTATTGGGTTACAGTCAAATCGACGCACCTTTAGCGGGACTTGCCCCCATCGGTGGCGTGTATGCAGTAAGTTGGGCAGTTTCTATCACGGCGGGTTTGTTGCTTTATGGCATTCTTCGCGGCAAAAAAGCCAAAGTGGTTTGGATTTCTTTAATTTTTCTTTGGGCAACTAGCATTTTAATTTCTTTTGCAGATTGGACACGTCCTCTCCATAATCCTCTCAAAGTTGCTCTCATACAAGGCAACACCTCAAATGAAACCAAATTTAACGACGATTTTGCTCCACAAATCATTGGTGAATATTTAGCTCTAACTAATGAACATTTAAATGTCGACATAATGGTGTGGCCCGAAACGGCAATCCCTAAATATTATCATCAAGTTCAAGTCGTTACCGACGAAATCAACAGAATCTCTCAAGAACACAATATTGATTTCATTATTGGAATTCCTCTTAAAGAAAATAACCAGTATTACAATGGCGTATGGGTGGCGGGAGAAAGCGGGGGTTTCTATCAAAAACGTCATTTAGTTCCTTTTGGTGAATTTGTTCCTTTTCGGGGTTTAGTGAAAGCCATTTTAGGCGAGATTGATATTCCGATGTCTGATTTTAGCAACGGTGCAATTGAGCAACCTCCATTAAAAGTCAAATCAAATATCTTGGGAATTTCAATATGTTATGAAGATGTGTTCACTTGGGAAATTCGCCGTGCAATGCCATCTGCAACCTTATTAGTCAATTTGAGCAATGATGGATGGTTTGGTGATTCAATTGCTCCGCATCAACATTTACAAATCGCAAGAATGCGGGCGCTAGAAATGGGTCGTTATATGTTAAGAGCAACCAATACAGGGATTTCTGCAATTATCAATCAAAAAGGTCAAGTTGTTCTAAAATCTCCTCAATTTGAAGTAAGCGTCGTGAAAGGCACACTTTGTTAGTTCTTATGTTGTTTTCTTTATTTGTGGGCATTCTATTGCATTATTATTGGTATCCCTCACATCATCACTCTACCTAATGAGGATAAAGCAATGGCATTTTCAAATTTTATGCAGGCGGGATTGAATCAACTATTTCAACAGTCTATTAATCTTAATGCGATTGCTGGCAATGTAGAAAATTTATCCAAATTGAGTGAGAAACTCTATAAACATTTTTGTTCGCCCGCGCAACATTTGTTACCCGCTTATCGAGAAAGTTATCAGCAAACCTTATGTGCTTTGCGTTTAACTTTAAATCCTTCTTTTATTTCTTTACAAAGCAAAATAATTAAGGATTTTCAACAAGATATTAGAGTAGTTGCCTTGCCGATTTTTCAAAGAACGCATTTGTATAAATCTTTAGCAAAAGAATGTAAAAATTTAGAGCAACACCTTTTATTTAATCAAGAATCCATGCAACTTGGAACAAAACAAGCATTTGAAGCAAATTTAGCCAGTTTTGTGGGAGAAACCCAATTACCAAATTTAACTGAATTGATTTTAAATGATGTTCAATCGCACTTTACGGTTTCTCCAAATTTATTAGAACTCTTACAAACGCAGGATTTGTTGGCGAGTGGAATATGGCATTTTTTGCGGGCGAACAAAACGTTAAGTTTATTGATTTCTGCGTTACAACAAGAACAAACTTTTCAACGGGTCATTATTATTGAAAAAAATGTTGAGGATATTTTAACATTAATGCGTAATTTTCACCGTTTTGCAGAACGCGCTTTAAATAATTATGGCGATAGTGAAAGTTTGCAAACCTTAGCGAATGCGCAGCAACATTTGAAACAAGATACGCAACGATCTTATTTATTGGGTTTGACGCAAGCATTTCGTCATCCAAATCTTCCGCAAGCAAAACAATTAATGGAAACTGCATTGCAACAAGCCCAAACCAATGAAGAAAAAGCCTTAATTCATTATAGTTTGTTTAAGTTATTAGTTTCTTCGCGTGAAGTGGATTTGTCGATAGCTTTTAAACATTTGAAAACTGCGATTGATTTAGATGAATGTCATTACGCGCCCTGTGATTTGGTGAGTTTTGAACTCAAGGATTTGTTAGGGGTTGGAGGAATGGGTTATGCGTTGTTAGCAACGTCGGGATCAACCTCATTAGTGGTGAAATGTTTTTGGCAGGATTTGCAAGAGAAACAACTCGATGAAGCCTTGAAAATGCAGCACCTTTCAAAAGAGTATGTGCCGTCGTTATTTGGGCGAGGAATTTTTCGTTATCAACAGCGTTTGTGTTTAGTCACCGAATATTTGCCAAATACCCTAGATGGTGCGAAATGGTTGCAGAAATACGGCAAATTAGAAGAAAAGATCGGAATGGTGGTTGCAATACGGTTAGCAACTGCTTTGCAAGCCATTCATCAAGCTGGGATTTTACATTTGGATTTAAAACCCGCCAATGTCTTATTGTTACCTGCTGATTTAATTGAAGATTGGCAAATCCGAATTATTGATTTTGGATTATCAAAACTATTGCCATCTTTGAATGCAACGGGGCGAACTAAAACAGTAACTGGCGTGGTTTCTCAGTTTATCACGGCTTCCTTTGATTATGCGTCACCAGAACAAAAAGCGGGTTTAAAAACAACCATTGCAAGTGACGTGTATAGTTATGCTAAAACCATGTTTGAATTGTTAGGCGATATTAATGGTTTTGATGTGCCAAAATTATTGCAAGAACCGTTAAGCAAATGTTTGAAAATTAAGCCTGAAGAACGCATTAATTTAGCTAATTTATTAATTGAATTGAATCAGTTAAATGGCGGTAATTCTGATCAAGAGAAAAAAGAAGCGGACGAAAACTCTCGTTTGGCAAAAGAACGCGAGGAATTAGAGCGTCAACGTCGTGAACATGAGAGAAAAGTTCAAGAAGAGCAAGCCCGTTTAGCAAAAGAACGCGAGAAATTAGAACGCCAACGGGTTGAACAAGAAAAGCGTGAACGTGAAGAATTAGAACGCCAACGTCGAGAACATGAGAGAAAAACTCAAGAAGACCAAGCGCGTTTAGCAAAAGAACGTGAAGAAGTAGAACGCCAACGGGTTGAGCAAGAAAAGCGTGAGCAGGAACGAAAACAACGTGAACAAGCTAAAAACGGGGAATCCTTTAATTTTGAAGTCATCTCCGTTGATAAAAAAGGTAAAGAAATTAAGCGTGAAACTCAATCAAATAAACAACAAATTTTTGATTTGGGAAATGGTGTTAAATTAGAAATGGTTTCCATTCCGGCGGGGCGGGTAAAAATGGATAATGATGACAAATATACTGTTGATATTAAACCTTTTTATATGGGGAAATATACCGTCACCCAAGCGCAATATGAAAAAGTCATGGGAAATAATCCTTCACGTTTCAAAGGAGAGAAACGTCCGGTAGAACAAGTTTCTTGGTTAGATGCTGCCAACCGAAGCCGAATGGGAATATGCGTGTCGAGCGGGAACAACTACGCCTTTTCATTTTGGAGAAACCATTACAACGGATTTAGTAAATTACGATGGAAATTACCCGTATGGTGATGCGCCAAAAGGAAAATATCGTGAGCAAACGGTAGAGGTAGATTATTTCAAACACGCGAATCATTTTGGCTTATATCAAATGCACGGAAATGTGTGGGAATGGACGTGCAGTGATTATGAAAATTACAGTGAAAACAAGCACTTAGAATGCTCAAGCAAGAATAATGCCAATAAATCGCTGCGTGGCGGTTCGTGGTACAACGATGCTGATTATTGTCGTTCGGCTAGTCGTGGCTATAATGCGCCTGATAATCGTATCAATTACAACGGGTTTCGGGTTGTTTCAGTATTTTCTCTCTAGGACGATGTAACCCTTTGAATTTTAACGCTTTTACGCTTTTCTCTTTTGACCTTTACCCTTTAAGTCCCCGCTTGTCGGGGATCGCTCGATTTTTTGCACACGGATAAAAAGAATGATAAACACCGATAAGAAAATCCGCGTTCATCCGTGTTAAAACATCAGCGTTAATCTGTGTCAATAAAAGAGAACCATAATTCGCTCGATTTTGAGGAAATACAACCAGCATTAATTCTAAACTAAAGTTTGTTCTTCAAAGAGAGCATTGTTACGGGGTTTTAATTGAAAATGCTCCCACGCTAAACGGGTCGCAATTCTTCCACGCGGCGTGCGCATTAGAAATCCCTGTTGCAATAAATAAGGCTCAACGACTTCCTCTAAAGTTCCTCGATCATCCCCAATCGCCGCCGCTAAACTTTCAATTCCCGCAGGTCCACCGTCGAATTTCTGCATGAGCGTTAAAAGTAATTTGTGATCTAAAATGTCTAAACCAAACGTATCAACTTTAAGTAAATCAAGGGCTTGTTGAGCTATTTTTAATGTTATGACCCCATTTGACTTAATTTGCGCAAAATCTCGCACTCGACGCAATAATCTATTGGCGATGCGCGGCGTACCCCTTGATCTTTTGGCGATTTCGTAACCTCCCTCATCGGTGATTTCTGCATTTAAGATACGCGCAGAACGGCTTATAATGTGGGCTAAATCGTCAATACTGTAAAATTCGAGGCGTTGACTGATGCCAAAGCGATCTCGGAGCGGCGCAGTCAATAATCCACTTCGCGTCGTCGCCCCCACCAACGTGAACGGCGGCAAATCCAATTTAATCGACCGCGCCGCAGGTCCTTCGCCAATCATAATGTCGAGTTGATAATCCTCCATCGCGGGATATAAAATCTCCTCAACGACTGGGCTAAGTCTATGAATTTCATCAATAAAAAGCACATCTCGCGCTTCTAAATTGGTTAATAACGCCGCCAAATCGCCCGCTTTTTCTAAAACAGGTCCCGACGTTTGCCGTAAATTTACCCCCATTTCACGCGCGATAATGTTGGCGAGGGTGGTTTTTCCTAAACCAGGCGGTCCAAAAAGTAGAACATGATCAAGGGCTTCCCCGCGAGATTGCGCCGCTGGTATGAAAATTTCCAATTGCTCTCGAATGTGCGGTTGCCCGACATAATCCTGCAATCGACGGGGGCGAATTTCCACATCAAACGTGGTTTCTTCGGGCGTGAATGCGCGCTGTGGCGTAATTAAACGGTCGGTATGAATTGCCATAACTTATTATTTTAACAGGTTTTTTTCATTTAAAAAGGCTAACACTTGATCACGACTTTCCTCGACAGAAATCGTGGCAGTATTCACAATCAAATCAGGTTGCTCTGGTATTTCATACGGCGAAGAAATCCCCGTGAAATATGGAATTTCTCCTTTTCTGGCTTTCTGGTATAAGCCTTTGACATCGCGTTGCTCACAGGTTTCTAACGAACAGTTGCAATAAATTTCAATAAAGTTTTCTTTACCGACTAATTCCCGTACTTTTTGACGATCTGATCGAAACGGAGAAATAAAGGCAGTTAAAACAATTGTTCCCGCTTCGACAAATAATTTTGAAATCTCTCCAACACGCCGAATATTCTCCATTCGATCGGCATCATTGAAACCCAAATCTTTACACAAACCATGTCGCACATTATCACCATCTAAAACAAAAGTTTTGCAATGTTGTTGAAATAAACTTTCCTCAACACTATGGGCTAAGGTTGATTTACCCGATCCTGATAATCCCGTGAACCATAAAACTGCGCTATGATGTTGATTTTGTTGCTCTCTTCGTGATCTTGTGACGGTTGCATGATGCCAAACGATATGATTATTTTGCATGATAGTTGTTTTCCATTCAAATAAAGTAGATTGTACCGCCAAAAACAATTTCGTATAATACGAATTCAATACATTTTTGGGTAAAAAAATAAAATGAATACATCACAAAGTGTTCGTAGCTTATTGATTCCATTGAGTTCTGGTTGGTTGTTATTACCTGGTGCGATGGTTGCGGAAGTGATTCCTTTTCGTGCGCCCGATCAACCTAATCAAGAAGAGGGTTGGTTAAAAGGTTTATTTCAATGGCGAGATCAAACGCTTCCTCTGATTTCTTTTGAGCAAATTGCTCACTTAGATCAACCGCATTTAACAGATAATCCGCGCATTATTATTTGTTATGGAATTAGAAATCCTAAAAAAATCCCTTTCTATGGGATTAAAACCCCGTCCATTCCTTTAAGCGTGAATGTCAATGAAAACACCTTGAAATCACCGCTACCGATTTCTGAAGGGCATCACGGTTTGTTAGCCAGTGTTATCGTAGTAAATAAAACCGCGTGGCTTCCCGATATTGATTACATTGAGAAACTTTTAATTGAAAGATAAGGTTAATGGAAGCGTTTGATTTGATTGGTTAATTGGTTGATTTGTTCTTCAATAAAATCGCTATCAACTGCATAAGGTTCGATGCTTAAATATCGCTCGTAATCAGAAATCGCTGCGCGAGCGCATTCTAATCGTTGATATAACATTCCTCGATCTCGCCATTCCTCTGATAAATCGGGATTAATAATTAGCAGTTGCTCCATAATCGGTAATAACTTTGACCATTGCTCAGAACGCAAGTAAATATCTTTCAAGTTTCTCAACATTCTAATCAAAATATCTTGATTTGAAGCGGTTTGTAAGGCTTGACGGAGAAATATACGACCCGCCCGCCCTTTTCCTTGCATTTCTTCCAAACGTTGATTTAAAATGGCTTCACTTAAAGGAACGCCTTTTGAAAACGGATCAAGCACTAACATGCTATGTGCTGACATTTCTAGTTTCACTAAAAAATGACCGGGAAATGAAATCCCTTTCAAAGGTAATCCCAAACGTTGTCCTACCTCTAAATAAATAATCGCTAACGTAATGGGAATCCCCGCTTTTCTATCCAACACTTCATTTAAAAAAGAATTTCTTGGATCATAATAATGTTCAATATTGCCAAAGAAACCTTCTTCTTCAAACAAAACTTGATTCAAAGTAATAATCATATTAGGCGTTGATTGATGAATAATTCGTTGACGAACTTGATTTGCGAGTTCCTCAAATTTCTGCATATAATTTATAATGTTCAAATCGGGATATTCTATCTTTGCTAAGAGCAACGCGGTTTCTGCTAAATTAGGTCGAGAAACCCCGTTGTTTAACCATTGTTGTAATTCTAAAGTCGCGGGTGAACTTGGAATCAGGTGCATAAATACTCCTAATTCAATAGGTTAGAAATAAATAAAGTGGCTAATTGTAAATCATTTGGATGGGTAATTTTAATATTATCCGCATGACCTTCAATTAACATTGGACTTAATCCTAAAAATTCAATTGCTTGTGCTTCATCTGTTATCATTTGTTGCTTTTCTAAAGTTGTTTCTAAAGCCGTTTTTAATGTTTTAAAACGAAACATTTGAGGCGTTAAAGCGTGCCACAGGTTTTCTCTATTAATTGTCATTTCAACGCGCTGGTTTTTTGCTCGTTTCATGGTATCTCGAACTGGCACTGCTAATAATCCACCAACTTCATGATTTTGTAATTCAAACATTAACTTTTCAATATCGCTTTTTCTTATACAAGGTCGAGCCGCATCGTGTACTAAAATCCAATCATTTTCTTCTGCATATTGTTCCAAATATTTTAATCCATTTAAAACCGAATCACAACGTTCTTTTCCTCCATTGGTGATCATCACTTGTTTTGAAATTGCTAATTTTTCAAAATAAAGATCATCAGGCGCAACACAAACCACAATTCCTTTTATTTGAGGTAAATTTTGAAATCGCTGAATCGTATGTTCTAATACAGTTTGCTCACCGAGTTTCAAATATTGTTTAGGAATCTCAGTTCCCATGCGTTTTCCAATCCCAGCGGCAGGAATAATAATCCAATAATTCATATCAATTAAAATTAAGCGTATTACGCCCCGTGTTGGTTAATAATTCACCACCGTCCACCACTAAAATATGTCCAGTGATATAGTCATTTGTAATCAAACTTAAAATCGCTTGGGTGATTTCTGGGATTTCTGCAAAACGTTGCAAAGGAATCCCTTGTTTTCGCCAGTTGTTATAATCTTCGGTACGCGATGCAATCGGTAAAACTGTACCAGGTGCAACCCCATTTACTCTAATATGTGGCGCAAATTCCATTGCCGCCATTTTAGTGAGTTCTGCTAAGGCTTTCTTTGCCAATAAATACGCAGCATATTGAAACTGATTAAATCCCATTTTATTATCTATAATATTGATTATATTACCTTTTTTGCAATAATGTGCGTAATTTTTAATTAAGAAAAAAGGGGCTTTTAAATTCATTGCAATTTGTTCATCAAAAGTATCAATGGTTGTATTTTGAATTAAGGCTTGTTGATAAGTCGATGCACTATTAATTAACACATTTAAATGAGGAAAGTTTTGAATGATTTGTTGAAATAACGGTTCAATTTCCTCTGCATTGCTCAAATCACATTGAAATAACTCACATTGCACGCCTAGTTGTTGAATTTGTTGTTGAGTTTCTTTGGCTGCATTTACCGACGAATGATAATGTAATGCAATATCGTAGCCTTGTTTTGCTAATGCTAATGCAATGCCTTTTCCTACCCGAATTGCACCGCCAGTGACTAATGCTGCTTTCATAAGCGTTCCTTTGTTATCCAAATCGCATTTAAACCAAATTTTTGGTGGTTTATTTCTAAACAAATCCCATTTTCTAATGCTGGTGTTTCTATAGGATACCCTAAAT
>JFJP01002511.1_pt1 | contig 11379 bp, 8 predicted proteins | sample 431651 | NCBI WGS metagenome assembly JFJP01 (sample SAMN02602958, study PRJNA72255) | Microbial mat metagenome, whole genome shotgun sequencing project. | biome: fresh water; feature: sink hole; material: water; isolation source: purple microbial (photo- and chemosynthetic) mats found in... | reverse complement strand
ATCGGCTGCATCCGCATGCGCAACAGCGACATTATCGAACTCTTCGATCTCGTGCCACCCTATACGCCTGTTGAGATCACCGGCTGAATTAGGGCGTAGGATGGGTCACATTGCCCACCCCGAAAGAGTTACGCCATGGATATCCATCACCTTGCCGCCTGCGAGTTTCTCGCGGCCGTTATCCGCAACCAGCCCGAACTGCTCAAGGGCTATATCCCGAACAAGGACAGCGGCGAAATGGTCGCCAATTTCTGTACGGGTTTCATCGAGCGCTTTGCCCGTGGCCTGAAGGATTTTGACGAAGGCTCGAAGGAGGCCAGCCTGGATGACTGGAGCTTCCTCACGCTGAAAAAGGGCGCTTAGTAAAACGATTATTCAATGGCCGGGCTTGTCCAGCCAGGTCAGCAGTACATCGAAGAGCACGTCGGGATCAACCGGCTTGGCGATGAAATCGTCCATGCCGGCTTTGAGACAATTACTGCGATCCTCGGTGAAAGCGTTGGCAGTCATGGCGAGGATCGGGATCCGCTCCCCACCGGGCATGGCCCGGATGCGGCGCGTGGCTTCCAGGCCGTCGACATTCGGCATCTGCATGTCCATCAGGATCAGGTCATAGCGGTTGAGGCGGAACTTCTCGATCGCCACGGCGCCATCTTCCGCTGCATCGACGACGAGGCCGACATCCTCGATCAGACCCAGCGTCACCTCGCGATTGATGATTTCGTCCTCCGCCAGCAAGATGCGGCGTCCGGAATGGCGTGATTGCAGTTCCTGATCGGCGCCCGCCGTATTGGCCGTGCTGGCCTCCACACTGGCCGTGCCTGGGCTGCCTTTCTTCAGGCGCACAGTAAACCAGAAGGTGCTGCCAACGCCCGGTGTGCTGCTGGCCCCCGCCTCGCCGCCCATCAGGCCGGCGATTTTCTTGGTGATCGCCAACCCGAGGCCGGTGCCGCCGTACTTGCGCGTCATCGTGTTGTCGGCCTGCTGGAAGGCGGCGAACAGCCGCTCGAGCGCTTCCGGCGCGATGCCGATGCCGGTATCTTCAACCTCGAAACGCATCAGCACACTGTCGGGCGCCTCCTCGACAATGCGGTTGCGCAGGATCACGCTGCCGGTCGCGGTGAACTTGATGGCATTGCCGGCGTAGTTGAGCAGACATTGCTGGATGCGCGTGGGGTCGCCAAGCAGAGGCGTCAAGTCCGCCGCCGAGTCGACGACGAACTTGATCTGCTTCGCCTGCGCGCGATCGTGCAGCATGGAGGCGACATTCGCCATCAGGCTGCCGGGATATACCGCAGTTTCCTCGATGACGAACTTGCCGGCCTCGATCTTCGAGAGATCGAGAATCGCGTTGATGATCTCGAGCAGGTGCTCGCCGGCATTCTCGATCTTGTCGAGTTTGTCGGCCTGAGCCGGGGTGACGCCGGCGCGGCGCAGCAGATGTGTCATGCCGGTGATGGCGTTGAGCGGAGTGCGGATCTCGTGCGACATGTTGGCGATGAAGGCGCTCTTCGCCACGTTCGCAACCTCGGCCGCATCGCGGGCCTTTTCGAGTTCCGCCGTGCGCTCGAGCACCATGATTTCGAGGTGATGGCGGTGCTTTTCGAGCTCGGCTTCGTTGTGCATACGCTCGGTAATATCGGTAATTGCACCGATCAAGCCGCCAATATGGCCATCCGCACGCAGGAACGAGGCTTTGTTGAAGATGACGTCGCGCGTCGTGCCATCATGCTTTTTCACCACCCACTCGTAGGTTTGCTGACCGGGCCGCTCGAACAGGCTCTGATCCGTCTCGTGGTAGCGCTGGGCAATTTCGCCTGATGCCATGTCGAACACCGATTTGCCGATGATTTCTTCACGCGGTTTCTCGATCAGCTCCTCGAAGAGGTGATTGCAGCCAAGATAGCGCCCCGTCGTATCCTTATAGAAGACGGGTAAGGGCAGGCTTTCGATCAACGAACTCAGAAACACCGACTGATTTTGCATCTTGCGCCAATAGTGCAGGATCAGCCAGGCCGCCAGCACACTCAGGGAAAAAAAGGCGCCGAGCAACAGGACGGCGTTGCGGACTTCCTGATACCAGGGATCGAGATAATCCTGCGGTGACATGCCGACATTGACGATCATCGGCGTTCCCTTGATGCGGCGGAAGGCATAGGTACGCTCGTAGCCGTCCGGTGTCTGTGTGGTGTGGAACATGCCGCTGGCCACGCCCGAGGCCATGATTTCAGCGAACTCGGCCGAAACCTTCGTGTCGCCGGTCGTACCGACCGCCCCCTCTACCGGCGGGTAGCGGGTAACCAGCGCATGGTTTTCGTGGCGGATTACTGCCGAACCGTGCGGCCCCAAGTCGAGCTTAGAGAGGAGGTTCTGGAAGTGATCGATCAGGACCGGCGCACCGATCACGCCGGCGAAAGATCTATCTCTGTTGCGGTAGGAACGGGTGAATCCGATGCTCCAGATTCCGGATACCTTGCCGATCACCGGCTCGGTGATGATCAGTTTCTGTCCGGGGTTAGCCTGATGCTCAGGAAAAAACGTACGGTCGGCGAATGTCGGTCGTGCCGCACGATTGACCCCCTTGCCCCAAAGCACATTTCCGGTGTGGTCGGTGACGCGGATACCATCGAGCTCCGGATGATGGGACAGATGGGCTGCAAGCAGCGCTTCGACATCACTGTCATTCAGTTGGTGTTCCCACAGCAGGTGCTCGAGGGAGTCGGCAACGTGAAAGAGCGTCTGGTCAATGCTGCGTGCGGCATCGGCAAGGCTGCCCTCAAGCAAACCGGCGAGATTGGCGGTCGTGTGTCTGACCTCACTGAAGAGGCGCGCCCGGCTCGCCTGCAGGTTCATGACCGTGTTCGCGATCATGATGGCATTCAGCACGAAAACGCCGGCGATCAGCCAGACGAAAAGATCGGACGATCTGCCACGGATCGGCCTGGGAGATGAACTGTCCGGTGAAGATGTAGACATGGTTATCTTATCGCCTGGCAACGCTGGCGGAATTATGCGCCGATTCGTCCTGCGCCGGATGGGGAATCCCCGCGTGGTCGATACGCGCCTCGACGACCTGCCAATCCACGACGCCACGCCGATCGACCGTCATTTCCAGCAGCCAGCCGACTTTCGCGGCTGGCAAATCAAAGCCGTCGAAGACGAAGTTGCCGAGGCTGTAGATGACCGGCTTGCCGCGATAAACCTCGGTGCCCTGCGTAACGTGCGGGTGGCCGCCGACCACGGCATCCGCGCCCGCGTCGATCATCAGGCGGGCGAGGTGCTGCTGGCGCACAGTGGGTTCCGGTTCACGTTCCCAGCCCCAGTGCATGAAGGGAATGACAAGATCGGCGCCGGCGGCACGCGCCGCCCGGATGTCGGCCAGCACCTGGCTGTCCTCGCTCCAGGCGACCCCCGGCCAGGTCGGGCCGGCCTCGAAGCTGCGCGGCTTGAATTCGTTGTAACCGAGCACGGCAATGCGCAACCCGTGCTTCTCGATCCACAGGGGCGCATGGGCTTCGGACAGGTTACGGCCGCCGCCGAAGCTGGCGATGCCGGCCTGCTTGAGGTGATCGAGCGTTTCGAGGAAGGCTGCCTGGCCGTAATCGCCCGAGTGGTTGTTGGAAACGGCCAGGGCGTCGAAGCGCCCCTTGAGCACGGACAGCACACGCGGATGGGCGCGGAAGTTGTAGATCTTGCTGTCGAGAGGCTGGCCCACCGTCGCAATGGGGCACTCGAGGTTGCCGATGCGAAAGTCGGCGCTGGCGAGACGGCGAGCAAAGGGCGCCAGCGGGTCGCGGCCATCGGCAATGACGCGACCCGGGCCGTCATCGAGCAGGATGTCGCCGACGAAGGCGAGCTTGACCGGTTCGGCGCGCGCCGTTGTCAGCGCCAACAGCAGCCAGCAGGTCAGCGCGAATTTCAGTTGAGTGCGCACCAGTACTCCAGTTCCCCGTCGCGGACTGGTTCATACACCAGGTGGCGACCGGTGAAACCATGTATGCCGGCATTCTGTATCGGCCAGGTATAGGTGGCTTGATGCAGCGGTTGCGGACCGGTATCACGGTCGGCATACACATAAGTCTTGATGGCGGTATGTTCTTCAAACACCAGCTTGAACAGGAAGTAGGAGCCGACCTGCACCACCGGTACGGTATAGGGCGAGTCGGTCGGCCGGGCCTCGATGCGTCGGGATTCGCCACCGTAATCGAGGTGACAGAGGACGGATTCAGCCCAACTGGTCGTAACAGGCAAGAGCAACCCGGCCCACAACGCAAAATGCTTGATCATGCAGCGCTGTCCGCCGCACCTGCCTGATCCTGTTGCATGCTGGTCTTCTTGAGTCGGGCAGTGAACCAGAAGGTGCTGCCGATACCGGGTGTGCTGCTGACGCCCGCATCGCCGTCCATCAAGCGGGCGAGTCGCCGGGTAATCGCCAGCCCCAGCCCGGTGCCGCCGTATTTGCGCGTCACACTATTGTCCGCCTGTTCAAAGGGCGTAAATAAGCGGCTGATGGCTTCCGCATCAATACCAATGCCCGTATCGGTAACCGCGAACTTCACCATGACGTCATGCATCGTTTCGGCCACGTTGGTCACGCGCAAGCTGACTGAACCCTGCTCGGTAAACTTGACGGCATTGTTGGCCAGATTGTGCAAGGCCTGCCGCAAACTCTTCACGTCACCCAGCAAGGTGCCGGGAAAGGCGTTGAATTCGCTTTCAAGTTTGAGTCCTTTCGCGGCGGCCTGACCGGCCAGCGAGGCCAGCGTTTCATCGACGACATTATCCAGATGGAAAGGGTATTCCTCGACCTGGAAGTTTCCGGCTTCGATCCGGGAAATTTCCAGAACATCGTTGGTGATATCAAGCAGGTGATTGACGGCTGTATCGATCTTCTGCAGCCGTTCTTCCTGCTTCGGGGTGATGCCTTCGCGCTTTACCAGGTAAGACATGCCGCTGATGGCGTTCAACGGGGTGCGAATCTCATGGCTCATATTGGCGAGAAAGGCGTCTTTGGCACGGTTGGCGGCCTCGGCGGCGTCCTTCGCCCGGGAAAGTTCGCTGTTCGACTGGAGCAGGGCCGCAGTTTTTTCAGCCACCAACTCTTCGAGGTGATTGCGGTGCTTTTGCAGTTCTGCCGTGCTTTCCTGTAACTCGGCCTTGCTCTCGCTGAGTTCCCGGTTCGCTTCGGCAACCGCCTCCAGAGAGTTGGTAAGCCGGAAATGGCTGAGGGTCAGGACGCGGGTCAAGGCAACCAGCAGCAGGGTAATCACCAGTCCGGTGAGCAAGATGATCTGCAGCCGTTGCGCCCCTTCGGCATCATGGAAGGCGGGCAGGGTACAGAGGGTGAGCGTCCATTTGTTACCGGCGAGTTCGATGCTGCGGCTGAGCTTGAGGGTGTCGGGCGTATCGACATGTTCCGGATGCGTATCGAACATCAACGCGTTCGGGGAGATTTCCGTACCATCGTGAATGGCGATGGTGATCAAGCGGGAAAGACCCGCCAGATCGCGCTCGAACAGGCTGTTCATCAGATCGTTCATGCGGATCGGCGAATAGGCCCAGCCCAGCAAATTTTCTTTGCGCTGAGCGACGCTGTCCTGCGGCAGGCCGTGGCGATAGACCGGCACGTAAAGCAGAAAGCCGGACTGGACATCGGTCTTGGTTTCTTGCAGCAAAGTCACTTTTCCCGTCATGGCGGGACGCCCGCTCTCCCGTGCCCGCTCCATCGCGGCATAGCGCACCGGTTCCGAGTACATGTCGTAGCCGAAGGCGCGCTGATTGCGCCAGTCGAACGGTTCAAGATAAATGATCGAACTGTAGGCCGCACGCACGCCCGGCGGATTCACGGTGTAATCGGGGAATCCCTCGGCGCGCAAGGCGGCGATGTGAGCATTCAATTCCACCGGGGGAATCAACAAGGCAAAACCGACGCCCTGAATGCCCGGGTAGCGTTCATTCAGATGCAGTGCCGCGACGAAGTGCTGGAATTCCTGGCGGCCGACATAATCGCTGCTGTCAAACAAGCCGACGACGCTACGCAGAACCTGTTCGTTGGCCTTGATGCGATCTTCGAGCGCGGTAACGAGTCGATTCACCAGGCTGGTGAATTCCGCCTCCGCCTTGCCTGCCTGCTGGAGGCGGGCCTCGTTCCAGTAAATACTGGTAAGCAGGAAGCCGGCAAGCAAAATGATCCAGGGCATCGCTCTAAACAGCAAGCCCCAGTATTTCGGATAACGCACTTTTGCGGCGGCGGACATCGTCCCTTCCCAATATTTCTTATTCTGCTAACAAGGTTAGCAGATGTGGGACGGTGAAAGAAGACCGCGAAGCGTGATTGATGATCAAACGATCAGGCTGTCGAGTCCGGACAGGCCGGCGATCACTACGGCGAGGCGTTCGAGGACCCGGGGGAAGAGCGTGGCGCAACGCCCGGCATCTTGCGCTTCGGCCGCTGAAAGCAGCGCCACGGCCGTTTCGCCAAGGTCGAGCGCCCCCAGGGTATGCGCCACGCCCTTCAGGGAATGGGCCAGCCGCACCTGGGCTTCCCAGTCGGCGGCGGCTTGTGCGGCCTGGAATTGCGGTGCGAAGTTCTGCCCCTGGTTGTCACGGAATTGTTTTAATACCCGCAGCAGCAAGGCCGGACGTCCGCCGACATGCGCCAGGCCGACGGCCAGATCAATGCCGGGAAATTGCGGTAAGGCTGCTGTGGCCGGTGGCTCGCTTGCCACCGGGGGGGCAGTAATTTTGGGCAGCGTATCCGGCAGGCACTGCAACATCCGCTGGTAGAGCACTTCCATGCGGACCGGCTTGGCAACGTGGGCATTCATGCCGGCGGCGAAGCACTTTTCCTGATCCGCGACCAGGGCATTTGCCGTCAGGGCAATGATCGGTACATCACGGGTTGCCGGGTTTGCCCGCAACCGTACCGTCGCTTCGTAGCCGTCCATCACCGGCATGTGGCAATCCATCAGAATCAGATCCGGTACTTTGCGGGCGGCGGCGTCCAGGGCGGCGGCGCCGTTTTCGACCGAGCGCACGGGCAATCCGACGCTGGCCAGCAATTCCGTGATGACTTCACGGTTAACTTCGATATCCTCGACCAGCAGAATATCCAGGCCATGGAAGCGCGACCACGGCAAGCTCTTGCTCTTGCGCCGGTCCTCGGCCGGCACTCCGGCGCCTAAAGCGCCCAGGCAACGGGCCAGTTCCACATACAGATGGCGTGCGCTGACCGGTTTCGCCAGCAATCCATCGATTTCCTCGCCGATTTCGAGCAACTCATCATGATGGCTGTAGGCGGTTACCAGAATCATCGGCGGCAGTTCCAGACGACGTTGCGACAACGCCGCTTTCAGCTGCCGGATGGTTTCGATGCCATCAGTCTCGGGCATGCGCCAGTCGATCAGGCAGGCGAGGAAGCGGGGCGGGGCAGAGCCGTTCACCAGCGCCAGCGCCTCTGCCGAACTGCCGACCGTAATCACCGGCAAACCCAGCTGGCCGATCAGGTGTTCGAGAATGCGCAAGGCAATCGGGCTGTCATCCACCACCAGAACTGGTCGATCGGCATGTTCGGCAAGCCGGGCAGCCAGTTCGCCGATACCCAGCCGGCGGTCGCTGCCTGCGCTCTTGAAGCGGATCTGGAAATGGAAGGTGCTGCCCTGTTCCGGCGTGCTCTCGGCCCAGATTTTTCCGCCCATCATGTCGACGAGATGGCGGCTGATCGCCAGCCCCAGGCCGCTTCCGCCGTAACGACGGGTCGTCGAGGCATCGGCCTGGGTGAAGGGCTGGAACAGGGTGGCCATCTGCTCGGCGCTCATGCCGATGCCTTCATCGCTGACGAAAAAGTGCAATTCGGCCTCGTTGTCTGCCGTGCAGGCGGTCTCGACACGGACGATGACGTTGCCGCCCGCCGAAAATTTCAGTGAGTTCGAAACAAGATTGATGAGCACCTGGCCGAGACGTAGCGGATCCCCCACCAGCAGACGGGCATCGTTATCGATATCGTAGGAGAGCTCGATGCCCTGGTTTTCCGCGCGCAGTGCGACGACGCTCGATAGCTGGTCAAATACCGTTTCAAGCACGAAGGGGATGTTTTCGAGCTCCAGCTTGCCCGCCTCGATCTTGGAAAAGTCGAGGATGTCGTTGATGATGTGCAGCAGCGCATCGGATGCCGTCTTGATTTTGCTCACGTAATTGTGCTGCCGATTGCTGAGTTCCGTCCCCAGGCAAAGGTCGGCCATGCCGATGATGGCGTTCATCGGCGTACGGATTTCGTGCGACATGTTGGCCAGGAAGGTACTCTTGGCCTCGTTCGAGCGCTGCGCCTCGGCGCGCGCCAGTTCGAGTTCATTGAGCAGGGTGTGCTGCTCGGTGATGTCGAGAAAACTCCAGACGCGCCCGACGATCTCCGTGCCGATGCGCTGCGGGTGCGAGAGGCGGGCAAACACGCGGCCGTCGCGGAAGTGCAGGGTATCGCGCGAGGTCGCCGTCGGCTGCAGATACAGTGCTTCGATCTTGCTGATGAACTGCTGCGGATCACTCAGTTGTGCCAGAACATGGGCGAGCAGTTTCTCGTCATCCCGGGATGCCAGCAGTTCAGCAGGGATCTGCCACATTTCAGCAAAGCGCGCATTCGCCAAAGCCACCTTGCCGGTGCTATCGATCACCAGAATGCCGTTATCGGTTGCTTCCAGCGTGGCTTCGACCAGAGAAAGCGCCTTTGTGCGCTCGTCCAGATACTCGCTTTTCACCTTGGCCATTTGCTCGGCTTCGTCACGGGCGATCGCCAATTGGCGGGTACGGTCCGCCACCAACTGTTCGAGGTGATCGTGTTGCGCCTGAAGCTCATCCGCCAGGGCCTTGCGGTCGGAAATATCGCGCATGCTGCCGACCATGCGCACAGCCTGGCCGTCGGCAGCGCGCTCCACTACCCGGCCCCGATCTTCCACCCAGAAGACGCTGCCATCCTGTCGGCGCATGCGATGTTCGCTGGCATACGGAGCGTCACCCCGCAAGGCGGTTTGCACTTCCTCCCATACCGCGTCCCGGTCATCTTCGTGCAGCAATCCTGCAAAGAATTCGACGGAATGCTCCTGCAAGGTGTCATCCACCCCGAGCAACTGGCACCATCGGGCATTGTGCTTGACGGTATTGCCGGGGATGTCCCAGTCCCAGACGCCTTCACCTGTGGCGTCCAGCGCATACGCGAGGCGCTTTTCGCTTGCTTCGATGCGCGCCTGGGCGCGCCGCATGTCGCTGATATCGGTAGCGATTACCAGGATCTGGTTTTTGCCCGCCGCGCTCTTGAACGGTTTCTTGATGGATTTGTAGTGACGCGTCACGCCGGTCAGGGCATCCACACTGTCCTCATAGACAATTTCCGTTTCACCCTTCGCCATGATGGCCAGCACGTTGGCACGGAAGAAATCGGCCATCTCCTGCGGTACGCCGAAATCGCCGTCATGTTTGCCTACCATGGCCTCGGGGGTGGTGTTGTAAAGCTCGGCCACGGCACGGTTGCCGAGCAAAAAATCACCCTTTTCATCCTTCAGGACGACAGGCCCGGGGATTTCATTGATCACTTCGTGCAATTCGCGCGTGCGTTCCGCCACGCGCTGATCGAGTTCGCGGTTTGCGGCTTCGAGCAAGGCTTCATGCCGGTTGATCGCCGTCTGGGCCCGCCGCACCACCAACAGCAGGGCGAAGTACAAGGCGCCCAGGACAATCAAGAGCAGCCCGCCCAGTTTTCGTTGCGCATGAGTGACATGCTCGAGCAAGGTGCTCATATTTTGATATTGCTCGAAAACCGCCACGATCGAACGCGCTGAACTGCTGGCGATGTACCATTTCGCTGGCCACCTGGCCGTTGCGCGCGGCGATGAAACCGGCGTTGTTTCTTTGGTCTTCACCGATCTGGGTTCGGTCGGTCGAGAATACGGTGAGGCCCTGCTGATCGTAGATTTTCACCTTGACGATCTCCGAGCCGCGAATCAGGGAGGCGACTTTCTCGCGCAGGCGTTCGATATCGGGCAAATCCTGCAGTTCGGCCTTGGACTTTCCGGCGGCACGTTCGATCAGCAGTTCGATGTCCGTGCGCAGCAGATGACCCAGCGTTTGCGTCATGCCGACATTGCGGCTTTCCGCCAGGTGCGTCATTTCGCCTACCTCATGCTGACCCACCAGTTTCCAGAGCAATCCGCCCGTGAAGATGAGCAGGATGAGGGAAAGCAGAGAAAAATAGCGGGCAAGTCGTGAAGCGCGCATGTCAGGGTCGTTCTGTAAAGGGCGAAATCCTAGCGGATATTCGGTGGCACGGCTATTTCTGACGAAAGTAATAGCGGCGGCGCTCACCGGCAATGCCAATCGGCAGCCAGCTTTGCTCGTCGAAGCTGGTCGCGTGGTTGCCATCACGGTCAATACCGACCTTTATAACTGTGGAACAGCGCGTGCCGTACTCCGGGCTGCGAATGAAGGCGGCCGAGAGCAGGCGCTCCCAAGACAGGCTTACGCCGGTGGCAGGCAAGCTCGCATCGGGATGGCGCGTGTCGTCGCGTAGCAACTTGAACAAAGCGGCTTCGTCGGGAAGTGATTGCAATGCGGCATTCAACGCCGTCTTGCCAGCGCCGACTTTTGGCCAGGGCGTGTCGAGCAGGGCGTTCGAGAGTCCATACACGCCCGGTGCGAGTTCATGGCGTTGCAGGGAAACGTTGCTGAAGGCGACCAGTTTCCGTCGGTCGCCCAGCAGGAGGTTGAAGCCGTTGTAAGCGGTAGCCTCCAGCGCATCGAGATAGGTGTCGATCGTGGCATCGCCGGCAAGAAAATCGGCAACCAGTTTGCCGCGCGAGGGCGCTTGCGGCTTGTGCGTAGCGGGATCGCGATAGTTGGTCAGCGCGGCAAAGCGTCCGCTGCGCGTAATCCCCAGCCAGGTGCCGCCCGCTTCGAGGTCGCGTCCCGCCAGAAGATCGGGAGCCTCAGGCCAAAAGTCGGCGCTGGCGGTACGGCGTGCGTAGAACTCGTCGCGGTTGGCGGCAACGACCAGCGGAAAGTCTGGATGCGCCTGCCACGCGACGAGGATCAGACACACACGCTGTTTCTATTCAACGGTGTAGGGCAGGGGAAGGATGTGCAGGCGCGGGCCGGTCGGGCTACCGACATGCACTTCGCCGGCTTCGGCACCGGAAGATTGAACGACGACCAGGCATTCATAACCACCAGCGGGCGCCGCTGCGCTGAGGACCAAAGCGCCGCAATGCTGGTCGCCGGCTTCGGGAGTGAACACATCCGTGCCGGCAGGGAAGAGGGTATCGAGCTTGGCCCGGTACATGCGGCGCTTGATCTTGCCGAGATATTGGGTGCGGGCAACGATTTCCTGACCGGGAT
>JFJP01002551.1_pt1 | contig 11380 bp, 13 predicted proteins | sample 431651 | NCBI WGS metagenome assembly JFJP01 (sample SAMN02602958, study PRJNA72255) | Microbial mat metagenome, whole genome shotgun sequencing project. | biome: fresh water; feature: sink hole; material: water; isolation source: purple microbial (photo- and chemosynthetic) mats found in... | reverse complement strand
CATCCACCTCTCCGAAAGGGCGCGCAGAATAAACTAGAACCACTATTACTGCAAGAAAAAGGAGGCTTTAAAATTGGTCGCGCCATGCGCGCAACGCCGCAAAAACCTCGATTTCGTTAGCTGGACGTTTGCTGTTGTTTTGATGGCGAGAGGCACTTTCAATAATCTCGGTTTTCGTGCAGCGCATAAATGGGTTGGTCGCTTTTTCGAGGGCTATGGTTGAAGGCAGAGTTGGTAGATCTTGCGCTCTTAATGCGGCGGCATCACGTTGGCGTTGTTGTAATGCAATGTTGCTTGGCTCGCACAGCAAAGCAAAGCGAATATTGGATTCGGTGTACTCGTGAGCGCAATAGACGAGAGTGTTTTCTGGCAGTGCGGCTAAACGTTGGAGCGAATGATGAAATTCTGCAGGAGTGCCGATAAACATTTTTCCACAGCCGCAGCCAAACAGTACGTCCCCGCAAAATACGCTTTCGTTCCCGATATAAGCAATATGATCAGGTAGATGTCCTGGAATGCTGATGACATCGTAATGTAGGCCTAGCTCTTTAATTTGAATTTCATCACCTTCTGTGACGATGTGAGTGACATCAGGAATCATTTCCGAGCGTGGCCCATAGACTCTAGTGTTATATACTTCTGTTAGTTTTTTTATACCGGCGATGTGATCGTTATGGCGATGTGTAATTAAGATGGCGCAAAGTTTTAATTGATGTTTTTTTAGATAGTCGAGCACTGGCGCAGCATCACCTGGGTCAACTACTAAGGCGTATTCACTATTGTGTATGACCCAAATGTAGTTGTCATAAGTGCCAGTCAAGGCTGGAATTGCAACAATTTTATGCATGACGGTCTTTTATAAAGTGAGTCGAAAATTACACTATGCCTACCGCTAACTCATTGGCAGAATGGTTGAAAACACCGCAAGGTGAATATTTGCTTGCGCGTGAACATGATTATTTTGACCGTAGTGTAGCGGATATTTTTGGATTTAATGCGCTACAAGTTGGTTTGCCACAGCATGATTTTTTGCGTGCTAGCCGGATGCCCTTAAGGATAGCTGCTGCCAAGGATGTTAGTGCACAGGTCCAACTGGAATTGGAAGAGCTTCCATTTGAGTCTAGTGGTATTGATCTGGCACTGTTACCGCACGTGCTGGAATTTAATAAAAATCCGCATCAAATTTTACGAGAAATCGAACGCGTTTTGCGCCCTGAGGGGCATGTCATTATCAGCGGATTTAATCCCCGAAGTTTGTGGGGGGTGCGTCGTGCGTTGAGACCCAAGACTGGATATCCCTGGTGCGGCGATTTTATTACCTTGTCGCGTCTTAAAGATTGGCTGGCGTTATTGGGATTTGAGATTGTGGGAGGTCAGTTTGCTTGTTATGCGCCGCCCATGATTAGCCGTAAATGGTTGCAGCGCTGCCATTTTATGGAACCAGCTGGCGATCGTTGGTGGGCAGTGAGTGGTGGTGTTTATTATTTGCAAGCGGTAAAGCGTGTACCGGGAATGCGCCTCATTAAACCTCAATGGAATAAGGGGCTAGTCAGTAAGCTGATTCCAGCAGCGCCAAAACTAAATAGGGAAGTATCACAACAAACACGCGATGACTAACGAGATTATTGAAATTTTTACCGATGGCGCTTGCAAGGGCAATCCCGGTGTGGGTGGTTGGGGGGCTTTGTTGCGTGCAAAGGGAAAAGAACGCGAGATGTATGGCGGTGAAGCTCACACGACAAATAATCGAATGGAATTAATGGGGGCGATTGCCGCGCTTGAGGTTTTAAGCCGCCCGTGTCATGTGCGTTTACATACCGACTCAAAATATGTGCAGCAAGGCATTAGTGAATGGGTGCATGGTTGGAAGCAACGTGGTTGGAAAACATCAGCAAAGCAACCTGTGAAGAATGAGGATTTGTGGCGCAGGTTGGATGAGGCGGCAGCTCGACATCAAATTGAGTGGGTGTGGGTTAAAGGGCACGCAGGGCATGTTGAAAATGAACGTGCGGATGAATTAGCTAACCGAGGTGTCGAAGAGATTTTGATTGGAAAAGAAAAATGAAACAGATAGTGTTGGATACCGAAACAACTGGCCTTGATCCGAAACAGGGTCACCGCATTATCGAGGTTGCTGCGATTGAACTGAATGGACGTAAGGTTTCTGATCGAACCTTTCATCGCTATATCAATCCTGAAAGAGATATCGATGAAGGCGCGGCAGCAGTGCACGGTTTAACCTTAGATCGCTTACAAGACGAAGCAAAGTTTGCCGAAATTGCGCCTGCCTTGCTAGAGTTTATTGGCGATGCGGAGCTCATTATTCACAATGCGCCATTCGATATGGGTTTTTTGAATGCCGAGTTGGCAAAGCTAAATTTACCTAAGCTTGAAAACAAAGTGTTAGACACGCTTAAGGTAGCGAAAGATTTACATCCCGGCAAAAAAAATAACTTGAATGCTTTGTGCGATCGTTACTTTATTGATAATTCGCACCGTACTTTGCATGGCGCATTGTTAGACACTGAATTGCTCGCCGAAGTTTATCTCGCCATGACTCGCGGGCAAGAAAGCCTGTTGGGAGAAGATGCACTTGAAGCTGAGCTAGAGAATATTTCTGCTTCGGGTGAGACAATACGAATGAGCGTTCGAGTATTACTGGCAAATGAAGAAGAGCTGGCGCTTCATGCCACCCAGCTTTCTGACATAGATAAAGCCAGTAAAGGCGCATGTGTATGGAAGCAACTGGAAGCCCCCGTGTGAGCACTGCGACTGACGTTGATGTATTAATTGTAGGAGCCGGAGCTGCCGGCTTGATGTGTGCGATTGAAGCCGGCAAGCGTGGCCGCTCGGTTTTTTTGCTTGATCACTCGCACAAACTTGCGGAAAAAATACGCATCTCTGGTGGCGGGCGCTGCAACTTCACGAATCTCAACATCAAGCCAGAAAACTACCTTTCTCAAAATCCTCATTTTTGCCACTCGGCATTAGCGCGCTTTACTCCACAACACTTTATCGCTTTGATGGAAAAACATGGGCTGAAATACAGTGAAAAAACGCTGGGCCAGTTATTTTGCAATGATGGGTCTGATGCAATTATTAAGCTGTTGAAAGACGAGTGCGATGCAGTGGGAGTGAAGCTGTTGTTGGCGTGTGAAATAGATAGCATTACGCGTAGTGGTGGTTTTAAAGTTCAAACAAATCGAGGTGCATTTCACACCACTTCTTTAGTGATCGCCACTGGCGGCCTGTCCATTCCTAAAATTGGCGCTTCACCTTTTGGATATAAAGTTGCAGAGCAATTCGGCTTGCCCATGACGAAACTTCATGCAGGGTTAGTGCCACTCAGTTTTCATCCAGAGGAATGGAGTACATATGCTGAGTTAGCTGGCCTTTCTGTCGAGGCCATCGTGCACTGTGGAAAGCAGTCTTTCCGTGAAAACGTGCTATTCACTCATCGTGGTTTAAGCGGGCCTGCCATCCTGCAAATCTCCTCGTATTGGCCGCATGGAGAGCCGTTGCATATCGATTTGCTTCCTGACCATGACATGCAGCAAATTTTTATTGAACAGCGCAGTAGCCGAATGTTGCTCGACAATTATTTGACACAATACTTGCCCAAGCGTTTTGCTGAAATTTGGTGTGCAAAATTCGCAGAGAATAAGCCGCTGAATCAGTTTTCAGAAAAAGCGCTCGCCCAAATTGCTACTCGTTTACACGATTGGCAGATCATGCCAACTGGAACTTTGGGCTACAGCAAAGCTGAGGTGACTTGCGGCGGCGTAGACACGCGAGCGCTCTCATCCAAAACGATGGAGTCAAATGACGTGTCGGGACTTTTTTTTATTGGCGAAGTGATGGATGTTACAGGCCAACTTGGGGGGTATAACTTTCAGTGGGCTTGGTCTTCGGGGTACGCGGCAGGACAGGTTGTTTAGTGCTATAGTTTTTCCATTAGTGATTTTTAGGAGAGTTGAAATGCGTATTCTGTGGATAGTTTTTATCTCACTGTTGCTGAGTGGTTGCGGCTACAACGATTTTCAAACGAACGATGAACAGGTTAAAGCTGATTGGGCTGAGGTGCTGAACCAGTACCAGCGCCGCTTTGATTTGATTCCTAATCTGGTAAATACTGTCAAAGGCTATGCTGCTCAAGAAAAAGATGTGCTAATCGGCGTAACTGAGGCTCGCGCCAAAGTGGGCAGTATTCAAGCAACCCCTGCGCTCATTAACGATGCCCAAGCGTTTGCCAAATTCCAATCAGTACAGGGCGAGCTGACTTCCGCGCTAAATAAATTGATGATGGTGACGGAAAATTATCCGCAGCTAAAGTCTGATGCTATCTTCCGCGACCTACAGGCACAATTGGAGGGGACAGAAAACCGCATTACTGTTGCTCGCAATCGCTATATTAAATCGGTGCAGGCGTATAACGTGTTAGCACGCTCTTTCCCAACTAATCTAACGGCGATGATGTTTAGCTATTCCGTAAAGCCATCGTTTACGGTGGAAAATGAGAAGGAAGTTTCTAAAGCGCCAACAGTTGATTTTGGCGCACCTAAAGTAGCTCCCGCAAAATAAATGTTCTTCATTCTGCGATCTCTTCTGCTTGCCTTGTTGCTGTGTAGCACAGCGCAAGCAGAAGTCGCGATTCCTTCTCTTACTCAGCGTGTTACCGATCTCACGGCCACGCTTGATGCCGTTCAGCTTCAAGCTCTAGAAGCAAAGTTAGCGGCATTTGAATCAGGCAAGGGATCGCAAATTGCGGTGTTGATTTTGCCAACGACGCAGCCCGAGGAGATTGAGCAATTTAGCATTCGCCTTGCGGAGAGTTGGAAGATTGGCCGTAAAGGGGTTGATGACGGCGTAATCTTGTTGGTAGCTAAAGATGATCGAAAATTGCGCATTGAAGTGGGCTACGGGCTTGAAGGTGCGCTGCCTGATGCAACGGCGAAACGCATTGTGGCGGAAGTGATTTCGCCAAATTTTAAGCGCGGTGATTTTTATGCGGGCATCGACGCAGGGGTGGCAGCGATTATCAATGTAGTGCAAGGGGAAGCTCTTCCTGAGCCGCAATCATCATCCACTACAGGCACAAATGACGACCCAATAACAAATGCGCTAATCCCATCTATCGTATTGTTTATATTCGGCAATATTATTCTTCGTCAGTTCATTGGAAAGTTACCCAGTGGATTGATTGTAGGTGGTTTTATCGGCGGTTTGTTTTGGTTAGTGTTGCCCTCGATGGCGATAGCGGGGATCGCCGCAGTCATCGGATTTTTTTCGTCGCTAATCTTTGACATGGGTGGCAGAGGCGGAAATTATTCATCGGGTAATGCGGGTGGATGGAGCGGAGGCTTTGGCGGAGGCAGTAGCAGCAGTGGAAGTGATTTTGGCGGTGGCGGCGGAGACTTTGGTGGTGGTGGCGCTTCGGGAGACTGGTAAGTGAATATCAAAAGAATAATTAAACATCTTTCGACAGGCCATGCCGCAGTGCGTCGCTGTTTCCCGGGCATCAGTTTAAAGAAAATTGAGAATACGATTGCTGAGGCTGAGAAAACTTTTGCGGGCCAATTACGTTTTGTTGTGGAACATGGCTTAGATTTAAACCCATTGCTTGCTGGGCAGACCGCTCGGCAGCGTGCGCTTGAAGTATTTTCTCAGTTGCGCATTTGGGATACTGAATATAACAACGGCGTGCTGATTTATGTGCTGTTAGCGGATCGTAAAGTGGAAATTGTTGCGGATCGTGGAGTGCACACCATAGTTGGACAAAACACTTGGGATTCGATTTGCCAAGAAATGGGTGTGGCTTTTCGCCAAGGACGATTCGAAGAAGGCAGCATTGCGGGAATAAAAAATGTGCAGCAGCGCCTGTCGCAGTTGTATCCACCGAGCGGCACAAAGATAAATGAGTTGCCTAATCAACCCGTTATTCTCTAGGTACGAAGGCGATAGATGTAGCGTTTGAGCCACGCATTTATAGTAACTAAATGTTCAGAATCAAGGAGAAAAAATGCGATTTTTTGTTGGATTCTTAATTTTGTTTAGTTCAACTTTAGCATTAGCCATGCCAGACTATGAACGGGAAAAGCGTTGGGCTGATCAAGTAACGCCTAGCATTATGGTTGGAGATCCTATTGATTTAACTCTGCCGAATGCACGAAAGTTTCTAGGTATTTACACTGAAACAAATAATCCTCGTGCAGCGCTGATTGTCGTGCATGGAATTGGAGTGCACCCTGATTGGGGTATCGTTGGCACCTTACGCACTCGGCTTTCTGAATCAGGCTTTGTTACGTTATCGATACAAATGCCAGTATTGGCGTCAGAGGCAACGTCTGATCTCTACACCCCAAGTTTTCCTGAAGCAGTAGAGCGTATCGCTAGTGCAGTAGATTTTTTACGGGCCAAGGGTTATCAGAAAATTGCTGTTGTTTCACATAGCTTGGGCTCTCGTATGAGCCTAGCTTATTTTCGCCAATCTAAAAAAGACTTGGCTGGGTGGGTCGCGCTCAGTATGGGCGGTGATGATGATTTTGCGGGACTTCAATTACCGATACTTGACGTTTATGGCGAATATGATTTGCCACAAGTCTTAACTAACAATCGTAAGCGAGCCTTGTCTCTGAAAAAAGTACCTCGCGCTAAACAAATTAAAATCGAAAAAGCCGATCATTTTTACAATCAGCATGAAGATGCAATGTTAAAAGTCGTGCAAGATTTTTTATACACTTTACCTTGATTCTGCAATGACAGGGTTTTAAGTAAAGTAAATAAATTCAATATGTTGTGACATATGGCGATCGAAACCGAACTTAAGCTGCGCATTTCTCCTGCTTATTTATTGAAGTTAAAGCGGCATTCTTTTTTGCGCTCACTAATAAGTGAAAAGCCGCGCACGATTAAACTTCATAGTGTTTATTTTGATACGCCCGAGTTGCATCTTCATCAAAAGGCAATGGCATTGCGCTTGAGGCGAGTAGGGCGGCAATGGGTGCAAACCCTTAAGGGTGGCGGGGCTGTGCATGCCGGTTTACATCAGCGCAACGAGTGGGAATCATTTGTTCCAAACCAGCAGCTAGATTTAGCTGCGCTCGAATTACAGGGCGCTACTCATTTGCCACCAGACATGGTTAATCATCTACAACCTTTGTTTGTTACCGAATTTACTCGTAGCATTTTCATGGTGAAATATGACAGTGCACTTATTGAGTTAAGCATAGATAGCGGAGAAATCCGAGCTGGTAAATTAGTGCATGAAATTTCCGAGGTGGAGTTGGAGCTCAAGTCCGGCGAGCCCTTGCAGTTGTTCAAATTGGCATTGGCATTACTCGATATCGTCCCGCTCGAAATTGAGGATATTAGTAAAGCTGAGTATGGATTTCGCTTACTGCACCCGATTAAGGAAAAAGTTGTTAAAGCCCGCGTCCCTGAATTGAATGCTGAGGTAGACGTTAAGCATGCCTTGCAAAATATGGTTTGGTCATGCCTATTTCATTTGCAGGCAAACGTAGTGGGTGCGGTGAACAAGTCGGATGATGAGTATTTGCATCAGGTTCGTATTGCATTGCGACGTCTGCGCGTGGTGCTCAAGATGATTTCCAGATTGCATACAGATTCTGAGTTGGTTTCTTTGCAAATTGACGCTGCGGAACTTGCGAGTGTTTTAGGTGTTACGCGTGAATGGGATGTGTTCGTAACGCAAACATTGCCGCAGTTCGATCAGTCTGGCATTCCAGTTGGTTCGATGATTAAACAAAGTGAACTGATCCGGCAACAACGCCATCAAATGGTTGATGCTGTATTACAGGAAGGGAAGTTGCAGCGGTTATTGTTGCAGACTGGAGCGTGGATGAACGGACGCTTTTGGTTAGAGCAAAACTCTCGGCACAAGCTATCAAGATTTTCCGCCAAAATTTTGCAGCAACACAGATTTAAGGTCGCTCAATGCAGCAAGAAAATTAAAACTCATTCAAATATCAGTGAGCTTCATGAATTGCGCATTGCTTGCAAAAATCTACGCTACAGCATTGAGTTATTTTCTTCGATTTATTCGACAAAGAAAATCTTGAGTTATATTAAATCGCTAATACAGCTGCAGGATGTGTTGGGTGAAATAAATGATCATGTAGTTGCACTGCAACTTTTTTCCGAAATTGAGAAGCCTGGAAGGCAAAAAACAATTTCGCGTTTGAGTGATGAAATTGAGCATGGGCATATTAAGCGGCTCAAGAAATTGCAAAGGAATTGGAAAAAATTTGCTAAGCAAGAAAACTATTGGAATTAACCTAACATCGCTTTCAATCTGGCTAGCTTTGCTTTACCTTCTTCTTTAGTCACCTCTGACGCATTTCCTGCTGGAACCGCCCCCGCAAAAATCACATCCCCTTCAGGTAACTCTTTAATGAAGCGACTTGCTTCGCAAGTGGCCCATTCTTTGCCACGTTTGCGCTTGATGCAGTAACTGATATGCAAGGAGCGTTGTGCACGAGTAATACCAACGTACATAAGGCGGCGCTCTTCTTCAATTTGTTCGGGTAGCTCACTACGTTCGTGAGGTAGTACACCTTCTTCCGCGCCAACTAGATATACGTGTGGAAATTCCAGCCCCTTGGCTGCATGTAGCGTGGAGAGCGAAACAGCATCGACCTCTTCGTTTTTACCTTCAAGTAGATTCATCAGGGCAATGGTCTGAGTCATTGCCAATAAAGTTTTACCGTCAGCTTCTGACTTGCGATTAATCCACCCAATAAAATCGCTCACGTTAGACCATTTGCTTTCTGCTTGGCGGGGCTCATGGCTATCGAATAGCCATGCTTCATAGTCGATAGCACTCATCAGATCGGCCAAGACAGGCGCACACTCTTCTTTGGCGGCACGGGCTTCCATGCGATTGATGAAGTTGCAGAAGGTGATCAGTTCTTCGTGCTGACGCGCGGGGAGTTGCTCTTCCATCGGGCTTTCAAAGGCTGCTTCAAACAAGCTGATGTTACGAGTTCCGGCATAGCTGGCGAGTTTTTCCAGCGTGCTATTACCGATGCCACGCTTTGGTGTGGTGACGGCGCGGATGAAAGCGGGGTCATCATCGGGATTTGCAATCAAGCGCAGATAAGCAACCAGATCTTTGATTTCGGCGCGCTCAAAAAAAGAAGTGCCGCCGCTCACGGTGTAAGGTACATTTTGTGCACGCAAATGTTCTTCAAATACTCGTGACAGGTGATTGCTGCGATACAAAATAGCGTAATCGGCAAAGCGTGTGCGATGTTCAAACTTGTGCGCAAGAAGACGCAACACTACAGATTCAGCTTCGTTGTCATCATCACGTGCAGCAAAGATGCGCACTTGGTCGCCTAAACCGTGCTCACTCCATAACTTTTTTTCAAAAAGCTTAGTGTTATTTTTGATGACGTGATTGGCACTTTGCAATTACCCGTAAATTAGGGTGATCTTTTTGTAAATTTTGCAAGTTGGCCGTGCTCGCGCCGCGCCAAGCATAGATGGCTTGGTCGTCGTCTCCTACGGCGGTGAGTGCCGCACGGCTACCTGCCAACAAAGTCATCATCTGATACTGGCAATCATTGGTATCTTGATACTCATCTATCAGTAAATAACGCAGTTTTTGTTGCCAGCGAAGTAATGCTTCAGGATGCGATTTAAAGAGATCGACTGGCAAGCGGATCAAGTCATCAAAATCTACCGCCTGATAAGCTCGTAGCGTTTCTTGGTAGCGTGAATAGAGGAGGGCGATGCGTTGCTCAGCTTCAGTATCGACCAAGCTATGTGCGTGTTCAGGTGAAACAAAATTAGCTTTCCAATTAGACATCATGCTTTGCGCTTGGCGAATGTCTTGCTTGTCTGGAGAGCCTAATAATTCGCTAATGATTTTGGCGGTATCAGCGGAATCGAAAATAGAAAACTGTTTTTTATACCCAATCAGTCCAGCTTCTTCACGCAAAATTTGCATGCCTAGCGCGTGGAATGTACTGATCGTCATACCTTTGGCGTCTCCTCCGCTTAGGAGTTTACCAACACGTTCACGCATTTCATTGGCGGCTTTGTTGGTAAAAGTAATGGCTGCGATGTTGCGAGCTGAATAGCCGCATTGTTCAACCAGATAAGCCAGTTTATGTACGATTACACGTGTCTTGCCACTACCTGCACCTGCAAGTACCAACAACGGACCATCCAAATAGGTAATTGCTTCGCGTTGTGCAGGATTGAGTTTGCTAAGAGGCATGGTGCAGATATTGAAACAAGGGTAGGTGATACTTGATGCGGCAAAATTTTCTTTGCAGATTGTACCGTAGTGCGCATGCCTCGGCACTATGAGGATTGACAGATTCCGCTAAAATGCGAGTTTACTGGCCTGCGACTACTTAATTAATTTCGATTTACCTATTAACGCTATTTTAATATGAATCTAATTCTTCAAGCTGTACACGATATTCCTTCTGCACAAATCGAGCATTTGGCCAGGCTCTCTAATGCTCAACGTATCGAACAATTTGCCACTCACGCATATCGTTTGCGAGGAGCGAAGTCACATAGTGGAATTGCAGCCTATTGTTTTGAGCATCATGTCGATTTTGGCTTTGTTGCGCAAGGAAAGTATTTGTCCGATTTTGGTTTGGTCGTCATGGATATGGATTCGACGCTGATTAACATCGAATGTATTGACGAGATTGCTGATATGCAGGGATTAAAGCCGCAAGTTTCTGCCATCACTGAGTCAGCGATGCGAGGTGAAATTGATTTTGCGGAAAGTTTAAAGCGCCGTGTTGCGCTCTTAGCGGGGCTTGATGAGAATGCCTTGCAACAGGTTTACGATGAACGCTTGCAGTTGAACCCAGGTGCAGAAACAATGCTTGCAGAATTGAAAAAGCATGGCGTGAAAACACTTCTGGTTTCGGGCGGATTTGTGTTTTTTACAGAGCGGCTAAAACATCAACTTGGACTTGATTTTGCACACTCAAATTCTCTTGAAATTGTAAACGGGAAGTTAACAGGCAAAGTGCTCGGTAGTATTGTCGATGCTCAGGCTAAAGCGGATTGGCTGAACCGCATTCGCAAAGAATTAGCGTTGCAGTCTGAAAATGTGATTGCCATTGGTGATGGTGCGAATGATTTGAAAATGATGGCGCAAGCAGGGGTTAGCATTGCTTATCACGCTAAACCGGTAGTGCGTGAACAAGCTAACTATGCATTCAATTTCGTTGGCCTTGATGGTCTACTCAACTTGCTGTCTGACTGAGTCGACTTATAAATGTGCGATTTTTTCTGACATTTTCTTGACACAAATTCGAATATCCCTATAATGCGGACTTCGTTTTTTGCGGGAATAGCTCAGTTGGTAGAGCGATACCTTGCCAAGGTA